>OGOZ01000076.1_pt1 | contig 65649 bp, 55 predicted proteins | sample 1552801 | NCBI WGS metagenome assembly OGOZ01 (sample SAMEA2580196, study PRJEB22360) | human gut metagenome | biome: human gut; feature: human-associated habitat; material: faeces | place: Denmark | collected 2008/2010 | reverse complement strand
GAGGGAATCAGTCGGCTGCTTCGGTCAAAAAGAAAACATTAAACGACAATCCCTAACTTAGTAACATAAGTCCGTTTCGGTTATCTTAGTATGGATTCATAAACTTTCGTATTTCTGGACTATCGGTAATACATTCCTGATTTAAGGTACAATTGAATATAAAAAATCTGCGCATATTTGCATAGTCAACATATATGAAGAATTTGGAAATTTTAAAGCATAGGACCATGAAGGACTTTTTCTTTAATACAATACAGGAGTTCAATGACTTCATAGGGGTGGAAACGCTTCATCCTCTGATAAGCATAGCCCGTATAGAGGACACATCTCCGATTCAGGAGGCCGTGCATCACTACGGACTTTATGCCCTCTTTCTGAAGGAAAACAAGGGCTGCAAATTGTCATACGGCAGAACAGAATATGATTTTGACGAGATGACCGTAACCTCTTTTGCTCCAGGACAGTCGATTAAGGTTGAACCCATTCCAGGAGTTCCGGTTGCCAAATATACAGTATTGGCTTTCCATCCCGACCTGCTCAACCGCACTCAGCTTGGCAAGAGCATCTCCCGATATGAGTTCTTCGACTATACAAGCAACGAAGCATTACACCTATCCGCTGCCGAGGTCAATATCTTCCGTGATGTGCTCTCTATGATTAAGCAGGAACTGCAGCATCCTATAGACAAGCATTCGCGTGAACTCATTGTTTCAAACATCGAGTTGCTGCTGAACTACTGTCTGCGCTTCTACGACAGGCAGTTCATCACACGCGAGGAGATTAATCATTCGGTGGTAAAGAAGTTCATCTCCCTGCTCGATGAATACATTGCACAGAAAGCGGAACGTGAGGGTCTGCCTACCGTAGCCTACTTTGCCGACAAATGCTGCTATTCTACCAAATATTTCGGCGAATTGGTCAAGACCGAAACTGGCAGAACCGCTAAGAGTATAATTAACGACCGACTGCTTTCTGCTTCCCGCCAACTGCTTGTTGATGAAACCCTCAGCATAACGCAAGTGAGCCAGCGCCTCGGCTTTGAATATCCTCAGCACTTCGTCCGCTTTTTCAAGACTCAGACGGGCAAGACGCCAAGCGAGTATCGAAAGACATCATAAACACAAAGAGTCACATAAAACATGAAGGTATTTGCAATATTCATCATATTAACGACTATTTCACTCAACATAATGGCACAACAGAAAATAGTACAGACAGCAGGGCGCACCCAACTGGGTGAATTTGCCCCTGAGTTCGCCCACCTCAACGACGACATCCTCTTCGGAGAAGTATGGAGCCGCAATGACCTGCTTTCATTGCGCGACCGCAGTTTGGTAACAATCACTTCGCTCATCAGCCAAGGAATCACCGACAGCTCGCTGAAATATCACCTGCAGTCGGCAAAGAACAATGGCATCACCCGAACAGAAGCGGCAGAAATCATCACCCACATCGCCTTCTACGCCGGTTGGCCAAAGGCCTGGGCTGCCTTCAATCTGGCAAAGGAGGTATGGAACGAAGATGTGAAAGGAGAAGATGCCAAGGCTGCTTTCCAACGCGAGATGATTTTCCCTATCGGCGAACCGAACACCGCTTATGCAAAATACTTCAAGGGAAACAGTTATCTGGCACAAATATCCGACAGTCAGATACCTTTCTTCAATGTAACCTTTGAGCCAGGTTGCCGCAACAACTGGCACACGCACCACGCCACAAAGGGCAGCGGACAGATGCTGGTAGGTGTAGCCGGACGGGGCTGGTATCAGGAGGAAGGCAAGCCTGCGCAGGAGATTCTCCCTGGCACAGTTATCCATATTCCTGCCGACGTAAAGCATTGGCATGGTGCTGCAAAAGACTGTTGGTTTGCCCACCTCGCCTTTGAAATACTTGGGGAGAACACCTCCAACGAGTGGCTGGAGCCTGTTAGCGATGAAGAGTATGACAAGCTAAAATAAGTATCTTTTTTAAAATGATAGAGGCTATTGTCGAGTAGGTTGTTTAAATTATTGATATAGTTATGAGGAACTTTGATTACATGACCCCGACTCGCCTGATTTTCGGCGAGAATGCTATTGCGAAACTCCCTGAGGTGATTGGCGCAATCGGAAAGAGAGTCCTGCTGACCTATGGCGGTGGCAGCATCAAGAAGATTGGTCTTTACGACAGCGTGAAGGAACTGCTGAAGGACTTCGAGATCGTCGAACTCCCTGGCATTCAGCCCAATCCGAAGTATGATCCAAGCGTGCTCGACGGTGTGCGTCTCTGCAAGGAACACGATATCGATGTGATCTTGTCGGTGGGCGGCGGAAGTGTTCTGGACTGCTCCAAAGCCATTGCGGCGGGTGCTTGCTATGACGGAGATCCTTGGGGCCTTATTTCCTATAAGGTTAAGGCGAAGAAAGCTCTTCCTATCGTTGACATAATTACGTTAGCCGCTACCGGCAGCGAATATGACTGCGGTGGAGTTATCTCTCGCACGGAGACTAATGACAAAATCGGTTATATCGATCCATTGCTCTTTCCGGTCTGCTCATTTCTGGACCCCCGCTACACGTTCACCGTATCGAAGAAACAGACTGCTGCAGGCTGTGCTGATGCCATGAATCATATCATGGAACAGTATTTTTGCGAAGACACGACATTGCTTAATGACGGATTCTGCGAGGCCGGCTTGAAGAGCCTGATGGTCAATGCCATGAAGTGTCTTGAGAATCCTGAGGACTATACCGCCCGTGCCGAGATGATGTTCGCCTGTACCCTCGGCTGCAATGGCATCTATGCCCTTGGAAACAGCGAATCTGGCTGGCCTATGCATGCCATTGAGCATGCCCTGAGCGCCTACTACGACATCACCCACGGCGAGGGTATGGCCATCATAACGCCACGCTGGATGCGTCATATCCTATCTGACCGCACACTGCCTCGCTTTGTGAAATACGGTGTCAATGTTTTCGGCATTGATCCGTCGCTGCCTGAGCGCGAGATAGCTGAAAAAGCCATTGACGCGACTTATGCTTTCTTTGAGTCAATCGGCATCCCGATGCATCTGCGGGAGGTCGGCATCGGCGAGGAACGCCTCGACGAGATGTCTCACCATATCGCCGTGAATGAGGGACTGGAAAACGCATGGGTTCCACTCCTGGAGAAAGACATTAAGGAGATACTTCTCGCGTCGTTGTAAGGCAAGTGTTGATGCAAAGATTCTGACTTGAAGAGATGTCATAAACAAGTTGTTCTATATACTGTATTCAAGCATATCTGCATATCATTTTAAAAAAGTCCCGATAAGAATCTTAACGGGACTTGAATGCCAGAACTTTTGTCGAGTTTCGTTGTGCACATATCAACAAACCCGTACTCACTGACAATGCGAAGGTACGACTAAAATCTGACAACGTCAATTATTATTGAAAATATTTCCTTTTAGTGAGCATGAAAAAATAAGTTGGTAAAGATTTGTAAAGGATTTTCGAGGATAGATTTCTTTTCGAAGAAGGAGTGTACTGGACGTACACAACTGATGAGAAAAGAGATATAGAACGAAAAGACGAGGCGTTACCTGTAGTGTGAGAGAAGATGCTCGATACGGCGCTTCATCTCATCGCGGACAGGCTGCGGGGAGATGACTTCCAGATTGGCGTAGGTCATCAGGACACTGTACAGCTCATTGTTCGGCCTGACGGTCAGACTTACATACCCCGTGCCGTCCTCGATCCACACCTTTTGGCTGGTATGTACCGGCTTGGTATTCATGCGGTACCAGTCGTACTTGGACTTCATATCATTGAGATCCGCCTTCAGAATCACCTCCACCGGCTCTTCATTGTACCGTGAGACACCTATTATATCTGAAAAGTAACTTTCGAAATCCACATACCATTCCTTATCCGGCCTGTTCAGCTTCAGATTACCGGACCGCAACCTGTCGACATCTATCTTGAGCACACCATCCGACGGAATTTCTATTCGGTCAATGGCAAGATTCCTCAGACCGGGCTCATCCCTGACACCATTGTTGTCAGCAATTCTGTATGCCCATCCCATAAGAAACCACCTGTTGAGATACTGTTTCAGATACCAGGGCTGAAAGTCAATGTCCTTGACCTCCATGTAGGCTGCATTGTACCTGAGGCTTAGCGGATGCCCTTCACGGATATGGCGGTACAGACTCCAGAGCAGATTCCTGTTGCGCAGACGCGGATTGCTCTCAAAACTGATGAGCTGCTGCATCAGCTTTCCTCTTCCCTCCAGCTGACGTTTCAGTTTCTTCACAACTGCATCCACGCTTACAAGCCCGCTGATGGACTCCAAGAACTCCAGCGTGTACTCCAAGTCCGCATAACTCTGACTCGGGACCAATGTGCCATTGAATGTCTTGGAATCACGCGCATAGCGATACCTGACCGGCCTCCCGGACCGTTTGTCGATCTTCACGCCATCCAGTCTGGAGAGAAAGCCGATGTCCTTGTATATGGTAACCCGGGAAACGGTCACTTGCCTACCGCTTTCCTCCGAAATGGTCTTTTCGCAGACGGAAATCATATCTTCAATCGTGCTCCACTCTTCGGAGCAAAGGAGGTTGTCAATGGCACGATACCTCAGTGTTGCATTCTTGTTTGCCGGCATAGCTGTATCTGTAAACAATAGGTTTACAAATATAAATAAAAGACGCTTATTGTCAATGTTTTTGAGCGTCAAAGTTTCATAGGGTCTTTTTTCTGCCTAATTTTTATTATATTTTTGCAGCACCCTCAAAAAGACAAACAATCATTATAAATATCATGACAGAATTCGCTTCCAATCTCGAGCGTACAGAGCACGCTCGCCTTCGTTCTGACGCCTTCCGCATTGTATCCTCGGCCATAAGTCACTACAATGCAACTGGTTACGCATGGCTCGACCATAATGAGAAGGCGGATATTGTAAGCGACGCCATCGCCAAAGCGTTAGAGACCTTCAATCCCGAGAAAAACACTACTTTCCACACTTGGGTAAACCGCTTAGCCTGGCAGATGACATGCAACAGACTCTCTTCACATCACGACACCTGCAGTATCACCAATTACACAGAAGATGATGAAGAAGTCGAGATGCCTGCATTCACGAACTGGGTTACAGCTGAGGACGAGGTAGTTGCCTGGGAGACGTCCCACAGGATTGACAATTTCGTGAATTCGCGCAGCGAGGAGGACCGCATCATCTTAACTATGGACCGCGACGGATACTCTGCAAAGGAAATCGCTGAGTTCTTGGGAATGAGCATCCGCAACATCTATGTCAGACTGTCCAGAGCCAAGAAGGCAGTCGCCAAACATCTTGTCGCATAACAAGACTAGAGCATCTTAACCTAACAGAAGAACTTTCCGCTGCCGGGAAATGGCAGTGGAATGAGTTTAATTTGCAAATGAAAAACTACACGAATCATGGTACCTATATCAGTAAATAGCAGCGAGAACAACACACAGACAGAGACATTGCTCGGAAATCTCAATAAAATCATAAACTCGACAAGGAAAACAATGAGGGGTAAGGAGAGGAAACACCAGGATGATCAGGAGATCTCTTTGGTCGAACTGGCGGGGAAAGTCACGAAATTGACTGAACCGGTAGGCGAAATCCTTGGGCTCAGCCATATCCAGTGCATAATTTTTGCCGCAATGATAGAGAAATGCTGCAGATACCGGTTTGACTTGTCAGACATTGCCAATGAGATAGGCATAAGCTACATACAACTTATCTCGTTCAATGAAGACATTGAAGACCTCAAGAAAAAAGGCTTCATCAAAATAGACAAGGATAAAAACATCTCAGTTCCCAAGCCCGTCATCAATGCACTGGCCAAGAACACGCCATATCATAAACCTGCGACTACAGGACTGAACACCATAACAATGATGCGCCGGTTCAATGATATCTTCAGTGATATCAGCAGTGATATTCTCGATGACGAGGACGCTATAGCCGAGCTCGACAAACTTGTCATGGACAACCCGGACACAGCCTACTCAAAGGCATGCAAGGAGCTCAAGATAATGTCCTACAAGAATATAGAGCGACAGCTGTTCTACGGACTCAGCAACTTATTCTACAGTGATGATGACGACAAGATCATGTGGTCGCAGGTAGCCGAGCTCTTCAGCCAGGAAGACAGCTATGACTTGATCAAATTCAACGCGGCAAGAGAGGAACTTGGACTGATGAAAAAAGGCATTGTCGAATACACATCCGACAGCGGAATCAAGAGCAAGGATGAAATCCACATATCCGATGACATAAAACGCAGAATTTTTGCCGATGCGAGCACGTTTACCGGCCGCAAGCAGCAGATAGCCGGCACTATCGAGTGCAAGAGCATTGCCCCGAAGGAGCTTTTCTACGAGAAGCACGAGGCGGACCAGGTCGCGACGCTAGAAAGGATGCTTACGGAAGAAGGCTACAAGTCCGTATGCGAAGCACTTAAGAAAAAGAATCTCCGTACCGGGCTCACGGTGCTGATGCATGGCGCACCTGGCACGGGAAAGACGTCCTGTGTATATGAGCTCGCACGCCGAACCGGACGAGACATCATCATCGCGGACGTGAGCAAGATCAAGAACTGCTATGTGGGTGAAACCGAGAAGAACATCAAGACACTTTTCGACGACTACAAGCGCAGCGTGAACGAGGACGGGCGGCCTAAGATTCTCCTTTTCAATGAAGCGGATGCCATCTTCGGCGTACGCAAGGAAGGGGCTACCGATGCCGTGGACAAGATGGAAGGCAGTCTGCAGAACATTATCCTCCAGGGAATGGAGGACCTCGAGGGCATACTCATCGCCACCACCAACCTCACAGGTTCTCTGGACAAGGCATTCATGAGGAGATTCCTCTACAAAATCGAATTCTCCAGGCCATCCGCAGCCTGCAAAAAGAAAATCTGGAAGTCAATGCTTCCCGAGCTCTCCGATGCACAGGCCCTCGAACTCGCGGAAGAGTATGAGGCGTTCACCGGAGGAAATATCGAGAACATATGCCGCAAGAAGATGATTCAGAGCATCATAGATGGCGTTGAACCGAACTTCGAGGACATAAAGTCTTTCTGCGACGACGAAATAATCGGCGCCAAGGCCAATGTGAAGAAAATAGGATTTTAGATCCGATGATCCTTGTACGTATCACACTGGGTGCGGATCATGTCGGTTCAGAACTCTCTTACGGGTTCTGCCGCGACGGGCAGGGCCGCTTCATACCATTCTCGCAAAAGCATAGCGACAGCCAGAAATAGGAGAATTACATTGTTTGGAGGAAGAAATGATGACCAGACTTCTCGAGCAGTTACTGTCGGATGCCGTATATTGTGTCGCGTCCCGCATTCGTTATGCCGCTTGCAATGTCGTTGATATAAATCAGATTATACAGCAGACTGTTTCTTATATCCGTTCCGAGTATCTAAAGCCCAAACTACACGGCAAAAGAAAGTTGAGCGACAGCCTTAAGGAAGTTTATCTCGAGGAACTCAATGACGCTGAAATCATCGCAACAGAAAAGATTCAGCAGCAATACTTTGTCTGTCGCAAGCGCAGAGACATAGCACTGATTGAGTATCCGTCCTTAAGTCTGATTGTCAGCAAGGAGCTGGGCAAGAGGCAAATTCCTTATATATTGGAAACAGTTATGGACGAGAACATCTTGACTGTCCATATTACTTCCGAGTATTTCTTCGATATCCCTCTTAGTCTCGAGAACGTAGAAAAGACGACGGACCTGCTGGAATACTTTATAATGCGCCCTGACTGTGCAAAGAGAGAAATGCCTGAAATCCGCAAGCGTTATGATCCCAAATTAGCCAGTTCTTGGAAAGAAGCTTGAGGTGTCCTCCCCCGATTTCTCACTTTCGACGGTGGTTGGGGGAATTCTTTTTTCCTTTATCAAAGGTACGATATTTCTATCACGTTATCAATCAATTTATTGAGAAATCGTTGAGCACTTCCCGACACTCACCGTCACTGTATTCCCAGAGGCTGTCGCAGACATCATTCGCACTTAGCAAACCGAAATCGTCCAAATCGCTCCACCCTCCGAAAGCTCCGCCGATGTTCAATCCATAGAATTTCATTCCGGAAGCCTTCTGCTCGTCTATCAGACCTTTCACTGAATCGTCAATCTGGCCCCATCCGAAATCCGAGATACAGAGAATATCCGCCGTGTCGAACTTCTTCTCCCTCGGCATTATATCCTGAAATAGCCACTTGAACATGGCATTTTCGTCATTTCCTCCCATAGAGACATCGGAAAGAAACTCGAGAAGTTTGCTCCGGTCCTTTCCCAGCGAATCCACACGCATCATCTTGTGGGAGTCCGAGTAGGCGACGATCAGGACCTCCCTGTGACGACGTTTAGCTATAATGGTCACGGCATAGGCCAACTGGATAGCCACCTGCAACGGTTCGCCACTCATGGAAGAACTCTCATCCACACAGATGATGACAGGTCCGTCCTTATGGTCGTCAGGACGCGAGGCCTGGGATGCTGAAGCAAAAACCTGAAGCCGTTTCTCGGCAAAATTCATGAAGAAGACGTCCTGGGTGGCCTTCTCCGACAAGAGGACCAATTCAGAAGGGAGCAGCGCGGAAAGATTATTGCCGACGGTTATCCCTTCAATGTCACTCTTTGACGCCACTGAAAATCTTCCCCTTGTTTCCGTCACGTCCTCTCCTGCCCTGCCGATAAGCAAGGCGAGCTTCTTCAGGGATTCAGGGATGCTGCGAAGGTAAATGTTCTCCCTTCTCTGCTGCTCCATCTTCGGGTCACAGGCGCCAATGCCCATAAAATCGTCATCTTCATCATCATTGTCTTCCAAGAAGTCCTGAAGTCCGGACATATCTGGACCCATTCCCTCTTTACGCCCTTCATCATTGCCCCCATCGCCCTCCGGGATATTGACTTTTGTCGACAGATTTCCCTCCAGATCCATTCTGGCCTTCTTTCTAGCCTTCTGCGACGACTCATATATCCGCCTCCTTCTTTCCATAAGCGCCAACCAGAGCGAGAAGAATTCCTCTATCAGTTTATTCATTCTTTCTTCCGTCAGACGCCCAGCCGCACGTTCACTTTCGAGCCTGTCCGCAAACGCTTCCAATTCATTGGACGCATCCTCCCGCCACATCATAACGGGCTTTGCCGTATCCAGAAAGCGTTTGTCAGCCATCACATTCAAGACAGTCCGGCGGACAGGGTTGTCTTCCACCTCGGCCTGATCCAGCAGAAACTGCGAGATGTCACTGCCCGAGAATTTGGCGACAGCCACTGCCAATGTCATTGACCGTATCAACTTATCTTCCGCCATTATACTTCTGCAATGTCTTTGTCATCAATGAATAGTGTTGGATGTCCGCCAGGAACACATTGTCTTCGACCTGCCGACGGAACTCCGCGAGCATAAGACCGGCGCCACCAATGGCCGAACTTGACATGGAGGCATCAGCGCATGAAACTGACACGGCGTTTTTCTTCCGCAGCCGATAAACATAATTATTGATGGCCACCGTACCGCTTCTCGGGGACTTTATAAGAAACGAGACCTCTGACTCTCCGGCAAGGTCCACCAGGTCGTTCCCTATAAAGCGACCCGGGACGGCTTCCGGCGTCAGCTTCTCATAGTCTGAAATTCTGATCCTGAGGGACTCCCCTCCTGCATCAATGATATAATGGACACCGTCCGGGGAGAAGAATTCTTCCTGACTACTGTGACTTGACGGACTTGTCTGACGCCTTGTGACCGGCCAGGTCATAGAATCCTTGAGAATAGTCTTGGCAAGTTCCTCACATATGTCCTTCCCGACTTTGGGAATCTGGCTGTCGTGATCCCATATCATGTGTTCCAGCAGCAGACAATCGGAGTAATCCACTTGACACCGTCCGTTCAGGAGAGCGGACATCCGCATGATTCCCAATATCTTCTTCCACCGGCGGTCTGACACATACGGCACCTCGTGCTCATCCGAGTCGTTTTCCTGCGCCTGTCTTACAATCAGTGTCCTCAGGTTATAGATAAAATCCATTATGCTCTCCGGGACATCTATGTCTCTTGAACGGGAAATCAGCGACCGGTATTCTTCATCACTGAATGCCAGCTCCCTATCCACACTCGGTTCCGCACTCCTTCCGGACAGCAGAGCCCTGAAATTCAGCCGGTCACCAATGGGACGCACAATATAGCGGATAAGGAAACGGTCCCAAAGTGCTTCAAGGCCTTCCCCTTCAGCCGGAAGCTCATTCGATGCCGAGATGATGCCTTTCAGGGGCAGTTTCAGATCCTTGTCACCATTGCGAAATATCTTCTCATTGATGGCAGTCAGCAGCGAATTCTGTATTGACGGGCCTGCCTTCCAGATTTCATCCAGGAATACGATATCCGCTGTCGGCAAATAGCCGTCAGTCACTCTCTCATACGTGTCACCGTCCTTAAGTTTACTGATGGAGACCGGACCGAATATCTCATCTGGTGTACTGAAACGGCTCATCAGGTACTCAAAGCTGCGGGCATCGCGGAATGCCATTTTCAGTCTCCGCGCCACCATGCTTTTCCCGACACCCGGCACACCCAGCAGAAAGATGCTCTCGCCAGAGAGCGCCGCAAGCAGGCTGAGGCCAATGACCTCGTCACGTTCATAGGCCCCGGCACTCATCGCGTCCAAAAGGCTTATAATCCTGTCTCTAAGATTGTTTGTCATATCTTGTTTTTAATCGGTGAAACCATATCCAGGACATCATCCATTGTCAACTTCGAACTGCGGTCAGTTCCTGCCAGGATGGCATCCGAAATCTCTTTCTTCGTTTCATGCAGACGCAGGATCTTCTCCTCAATGGTATGCTGCGACACCAGCCTGATTACCATCACCGCACGTCCCTGTCCCAGGCGGTGAGCCCTGTCCTCGGCCTGCTTCTCTATGGACGGATTCCACCACGGGTCGGCGATGATGACATAGTTCGCCGCAGTAAGATTCAGTCCCAGTCCTCCTGCCTTCAGGCTCACAAGGAAGATCGGACAGACGCCGGACTGGAACTTCGTGACAAGCATCTTACGTTCCTGAAGCGGAGTGCTGCCATCCAGATAGAGGTAATTGTACCCTTCCTTCGTGAGCATCCTGCCGATGATGTCCAGGAATGAAGTGAACTGTGAAAAGATGATCACATTGTTGTTTCCTCCCGCCATCAATGTGGACATGATGTCTTTAAGGGCATCCACCTTGGAAGAGCCGCCCTTCCATCCCGCAGTAACCAATTCCATCGCATTGGCCATGAGGCGAAGACGTGTCAGCTCTGCAAAGAACTCCACCTTGATATCCCGTGCAAGTGTCTTTTCCTTGGCGGTTTTTCTCTTCTTGTACTTGAGTTCAAGCCTCTTTCGAGCCTCCTCATACACAGCCATCTCATTGACACTCAGGTGGACCGGATGCAGATAGCTCACCTTGTCCGGAAGATCTCCCAGCACCTGTTCCTTGGTCCGACGGAGAATGAACGGCTGGGTAAGCCCCTTGAGCAGTTCCCTCTTGTAATCATCCATTTCAGGTCCGTTGATGTATTTGTCCCGGAAAGTGGCCCAAGATCCTAAAAGCCCCGGATTGATGAACTGCATCAGGTTCCAGAGTTCTCCCATATGATTCTGCACCGGCGTTCCCGTAAGAATCAGCCTGCTTCCGGCCTGGAGAGACATCGCAGCCTGTGACATCCGCGTCGTTCGGTTCTTTATCTGATGGGCCTCGTCAAGGCACACCACGTTCCAGCCGACAGACTTGAGCAAATCAATGGATGTCACCATTACGCCATAACTGACCAGGAACAGGTCCCCGGCCACAGCACTCTCTATCGCAGTTTTTCTGTCCTGCACCTCATTCAGGACCGTAACATTCAGCGAAGGAGCGAAGCGCTCGGCTTCGGCAGCCCAGTTGGGTACAATGGATGTGGGCGTAACCACAAGGGATGGTCCCGTATCTTTCTTATGAAGCAGAAATGCCAATGCCTGTACGGTTTTCCCAAGGCCCATGTCATCGGCAAGACAGGCTCCGGCACCCCAGCTGTCAAGACGCACCATCCACTGGTAACCCTGCATCTGGTAATCACGCAATGTCGCGCCGAACCCTTCAGGAAGTACCGGCGAGGACTCGTAAGCCGACTTCATACGTGCGAGCAGGTCCTTGAATCCTTCATCCATCTCCGCATGCAGACCTCCGTCTTCGCCCAGCACCTTTGCCAGGGCACCTACCTGAATAGCAGGGATACTGATGCGTCCTTTCTTGTCAGTTTTGCCGAGCTCCGAAATCTCAGCGAGATGCTTCTGTAGAGTCTTGGACATCTTGGCATATTCCTTCTCCCCTACTTTGATGTATCCCTCTATATCAGAGTCCTTCCACATTGCAAGAATTTCCTCCAGAGTCCTTTTCTTGCCCGACACATTGACGCTCCCTTCAATCTCGAACCAGTTCATGTTTGTAGATACGGAAATGTCCACGTCCTTCGATTCCGATATTTCCGAGAATTTCAGAATCTCGCCTTCCGGCCATTCCATGAAGTATGACTGCGGATTGTCATGGACAAATGACATCAACGCAAGCAAGTGCTCAGGAGCAGAGAATCTGGCAGTCTGGTAGTCCTCATAAGGGATTCCAAGCTCCACCTCGAAGAATTTCCGGAGAACGTCATAGTTCTCATACTCACTGAAAAGGTCTCTCCTGACGGCCACCGTGTGACCTTCCAATGTGTCATATACGTTCTCTCCTCCTTCACCCGGTGAAAACCTGGACAGTCCTTCCACAATCGGCACCGCCTGGACAGTCATCTCATAATCATCTTCCACAGGCCGGACGCGGACCGCCAGAACCGGCGAGCCGTCCTTCTCCTCTATCCTGCCGAGATCCGCAAGATCAGTATGCAGTTCTACAATCCCGTCCAGTTTCTCAAGCGTCTGTCGCAGCCCTGCAAGTGCCGACGAGGGAATCGACCCCATCTTGAGCATCCTGTCCATGACCGCCCTCTGTTCTGAGCTCATGACAATGACATGATAGACACCATCTTCATCAATGGTCACCAATGATTCCGGGACGGATGCGCCTGCGGATTGCGGAAGGGAAACATTAGATCCGATCCTGATTTCCATGCCCTCCGCACGGAATGACAGCCAAGGGGATTCCACTTCCACAATGGCCGGAGTGAAGTTCTGATTGTAATACTCCCCGACGAACACCCTGTCGCTGCCGAGAAGCAACGGAAGAATCTCCGGCACCTCAGGCTTATTGCCAATGCGTCTTTCGTCGAGTTTCCGAAGCGCCGCTGCAACCTTGATGTCCGTAGGAGTCATCTCCTCATATTTCAGGTCAATGAAAGTGCTTCTCTGATAAAGCGTTCCACCATCCCAGCTGCCGTCAGGCCGCTTATTTTGACCAATGATTGCTTTCAGTCGAAGTCCTTCCAGGAAATAGACGATCCTCTTGGCAGCACGGTTCTTTTTCTCTGCGGCTTTTTCCCTTATATCGGAGAATATTATCTCCCATTTATCCCTCCGGTATATTCTCCCCGTCATGCCGGAGCCGCCAAAAAATTGCTCCAGCAGGGCCTTCCTGTCGGCAGACATCGGCAGATAAGGTGTCAGTTCATTCTGCAGTATTGCGGCCGACGGAGGTACCGACAGACTGTACTTGTCCTTGATGCCGCCAAAGTCAATGCACTTGAAGAAGTTAAGGAGAATGCAGCAGAACGCCTTGGTCTCGACGGTACTGCGCTGGGCCAGCAGTTTTGCCACTTCTCCTTCCACATGGTTGGCACACACCTCCTCCTCATTAGAGATGTAGGTAAACAGAATCCGCACCGGTGCCATGATGGGAGAATAGAGGTAATGACGGTGGTTCCGCATCAGATCCACCGATTCCTTTATCCTGCGGCTGCCTGCAACGGATGGCCGCACGGTACAAAGATAGAGCGTGATACCGTAGAACCATCCCAACAGCGGATCAGAGAACATCCCTTTACATTCGTCCGTCATGCCATGCAGCCGCAGGGATTCCTGGAACAGGCCATACGCATCATCAGTACGTCCTTCATAAAGCGCCTTGATGGCATCCGCCCCATGAGACCACATCGTCGGATAATAGCATTTCCTGGCTTCCGGCCAGTTTCCGAACTGAAACAGATGATAGGCCGACACCATGTCATACACCTCGTCCGTTATATGCATGGAACTGTCTGCATAACTTGCGAGCCTGTTCCAGAATTCTTCTGTCAATGTCCCCTCAGCAAAGCGCACTCGGAGCATCCGTCGTATGGACTGCAGGACTTCCTTCTCAGTCAGCAGCCTAAAAAGGCTTCCGTAATTTTCAGCATCAAGGAGTTTCTCTCCAAGGTATTCTCCAAGGTCCGCCCTCAGGAAAGACGGTCTGGAGAATCTGCGGAGAGCAGCGGCATCATGTCCATGAAGAGCAGTTCCCAATTCCCACAGCCATGATGCCGTGTCCGTGCGGAACTGGCAAGTCTTCTCCACCCAACGGGGAATGTCGAAATTATCCAGCGCGACAGCCACCACATTGAAAAACACCCGAGGAGACACTCTCCCATCCTGTACGTACTGGGAATGCTCCAATATGACAAGATCAGTCTTAGCTTTGGAACAGTTCCTTCCGTACAGCTGCTTCAGGACATAGTCCCCGGGAATGTCCCCAAGATATGCCACCAGACAGAGCAGTTTCACCTGCTCCGTCTCCAATCCCGGCAAAGCCGCATATCCTGTATTTCCATTTACTGCCTTCTTTTCCATTGCGTCAAATATAGCTCAACAGAATGCCATAATCCGGCACCTTTTTGGTCCTCAATTACATATACCGCAAGACAGCCGCATTCTTACATAACCTTACGTAAAATAGAAGCAAAAAAACATTTCCAATGAAAGAATCCTTTGCTTTCTCCGTATATGTTATCAAACTCTATAACTCAGATGAAACTCAAGTATATCGATGGCCCCTATGGGTATGCCCGTGATGTAAAGGCACTGGAAATATTCGAAAATGCGGTAAACAATTCCGAGTGGCTCGACGAAAATGATTCTCTTGTTTCAGGAGATATGGTGGGATTCAATTTCGGCGATGACGAGGTAAGGGCAACAGTCGAGATCGGAAAGGAAATCATTGAAGTTCATATGATTTCTCCTCTCAAGTACGATTATGCCAGGTCATTGCACATGTCATTCTTCAGCCGGAACAACTGGCTTAAGGATGACACCAAAGTCAAAGCCATAGTCCATAGGATATTGACAGAACTGTACTATGACTACTCTATGGTCAAATTGCGCAAGGACGATCTCGTGGCACACTCCCGGGGCTACAAGTACTTCAGAGAATCGTTCCTGGAGCAGGAAAGGGAAAGGACTCTTGAAGCCAGAAAGGAATGCGCCATGGTCTCAAAGACAAGCGGACAGCTTAAACGTGACTTCAAGGCAGGGAAATACACCGAGAAGGAGTACGTCGCCCTGAGGGCACCCATCCACCAGAAAATCGTAGAACTTCTTGCAGAATCGGAGATCAGGAATCCGTTCCAGCAATACTTCAGGGAATATCTGGACCTGTGCCAGTTCGCATCGAATCCGGAATTGATCATAAGGCATTTCATCGGAGACATGGACGAAAGCCCATCGCACCCAATTGATAAAAGATCTCAAAGCCGGCAAGAAACGACATCAAGTATGATACAAAGAAGCGCACTTCCAGGAGAACTCTGACGTAAGACAAAAATACGCCCCGACTCTGCCAAAAAGCGCGGAAGCCAGGGCGATTCGGGTTTAGCGTCAATGTCAAATGTCATGCTTTTTTAAAGATTTCAAGAAGCTTCTTAACGGAATCCGTAAAAGAAGATGACATTTCACTTGGTCTGAAATAATTGCCGCAATTCCGGCACCTGACCGGCATTGACAATACTGTGGCATTGTCCTCGATATCAGGGGCTTGGAAGACATGGCCGCAATAAGGACATTTAGTGGTGACAAATCTTCGTAGCATAGGCAAATTACTTCTGTCTATTTCGATTACCACTGGGGATGCGTTTTGCATCCTTCAATGCATTTTCCCCAAGTTTCTTACCTGTAAAAACGGCTGCTACCGCAAGAAACGCTTTCGCTGTAAACTTGATAACGTCTTTATTCATAAGATTTAGTCTATAAAGTGATCAATGATAGTGTCAATGACATCCGAAATATCTTGTCCGAGTTTCTCCCCGGTTTTCTTTCCGGCCTCAATAATTACCTTACCCAGTTCCGTAAGCTCAGAAGGGAGATTCTCCCCCTCCGGAAGATTTTGCAATAGTCCCATGTTCTAAAGTGTTTTAAAAGATTAGGATATATAAATATTTAAAATTCACTAAATTACCGCCGACAGAAATTTATGCCAGAACTCTGGCGAAAAGAAAGAAGAAGGGTGCATTATCGGTATCACCTTCACTTCCTTCCGGTCAGACAGAAAATATCTCCACGTCTCGATCCATTGTCCATCAGGTGCCTTGAGGTCATCCCCCTGAAGTCCGCCGTTAGGGAGATTGTTATAAAGACGGTGTCCCCACACAATAATAATGTCGGGACGAAGCTTCTCTATCACCTCAAAGAACGCAGCTTCCGAGTTTCTGAAGTTGTCCTGTGTAGGAGCCACACGAGGACCAGACATCGGGACCTGGACATAATTGTAGAATGCGACGCTGTTCCAGAACAGTTCCTTGTCCGCAAATGAAAGTTCACCACGTCCCAGAAGCGCCTGTGCGAACTTAGTGTAAGTATTCTTGTACGCTTCATGCTCTGACGTAGGATCAAAGAGGTCCATTATGACCCGCCTGGTGATATCCTCGCTCGCATCGGATACATTTTGGCAGTAGTGAGATTCACCGAGAACGAGAATGCGCTTGCCTGCAAACCCGGTCTTATTATAATGCTCCCCTATCCAGGGAAGAAAATTAATATTAGACATATTCTGTTCTTTTTCTGCAAAGTAAGATGCTCTATGGGTAAAAGCATTACCCATATTCCAGAAAAATGCATATATTTGTAAAAAACCACTAAAATTATGTTTGAAGACAGCGATACCAGGAACAAACACGTCTGGCTCATAGAACTTCTCAGCCAGCCACGAACCCTGAAGGAAATTCAGGAAAGCTGGAAAAACACAGACATCAATCCGTATCCGGGGACCGCCATGACCAGGAAAACCGTCTTCAACTGGATCAATAAGATAGAGGAAGAATACGGAATCAGTATCCAAGTAACCAAGGCAGGTGCCAATTCCAATTATCAGATTGTCTCTCGTCCGGGAGAAGACAGCGTCAGGAAATGGCTGCTGGCAACCATTTCAATGCAGAATAAGCTCATTACCAACACTTCCATCCGGGACAGGATTCTGCTGGAAGATGTTCCGTCCGCCAGAGAGTATCTGGACGCAGTCCTTGATGCCATAAAACAAAACCGCATGCTCAGTTTCGATTACGAGGATTATTGGGAGGATCCGGTCAATGTCACGATACAGCCATATTTCGTAAAATTGTTCCGACAGCATTGGAAAGTCATCGGGCCTCTTGAGAGCGGCAATAGCAGAACTATCCGGTCATACGCTCTGGACGCGGACAGAATGAAGAATCTCAAGATCCTGGAGAAAAGGTTCACGTATCCCAAGGACTTCAGTCCTGAAGATTTTATGGCAGACAGCATTGGCACGGCAACCTTCCCATCGGGAGCAGCGAAGCCGAAAAATGTCATAATTCTTGTCTGGGCGAAATACAATTTCTATCTGAAGCACACCCCTCTGCATCAGAGCCAGAGGATGTTATATGACTGTCCGGAAGACGGTTACACCATTTTTTCATACCAGCTTCACACCACTGATGACTTTTATCAGGAAATCTGCCGGTATGGCAACTTCATGGAGATCCTTTATCCCGACAATGTCAGAGAGGAGATGAAGAGAATCATCAATGGCATGAGAGACGAATATGACGGCGTTTCAAGGGCGCCCTGCAAATTGAAGGTCCCTAGTGTAGAGGAACTCCTGAAGATGTAAGTTGTGACCACATTTTGACTGAACGTCTCACTGCATCTCTGATATGTATTTTTCAATTTGTTCCTTAAGAGGCTGAAGATCTTGCTCTATCACATTCCAGACTTCTTCTGGGTCAACCTGATAGTAACCATGTACGAGAAAGTGCCTCATCGCTACGATAACTTTCCAATTTGTGTCTGGATGGGCATCCTTGAAATCCAGACTGAGCATGTAAGAGGCTTCGCCGATAATCTCAATGTTCTTGACTATTGCAAAATACAAGATGCTATCTTTCTGAAAATCCTCTCGTTTCACTCCATTTGAAAACTCAAAGACCCTTCCTATTGCATGAAGAATGTGCTCCAGACGCCCTTTGTCTCTAACTTGCTCTCTCATATATCAGAATCTTGTCATTGTTGGCCGTGCGTTCTGCAAATGACAGCAGAGTTCCCTCCGTGATCAGGTCCACATCGAATCCGAGAATCTCGCTAAGTTCCAAGGAAATCTCAGCATGCTTCATTAGACTGACCTTAGCTTCTTTGTCGAAAACCACTAAGATATCGATGTCGCTTCCGCTATGTGCTTCTCCCCTGGCATAAGAGCCAAAGACCCAAGCCTTCACAACTGGCTGAGTTGCAAAGTAGCGTACAATCTTGTCTGTAAGTCTCTTATCCATAATACCCGGTGTTTTTGCAAATATATAAGTTTTTCGTTTGATTGCAAAGAGTATTCTAGCGGTTCGATGCTCGCTTAGGTCACTACGTGAAATTCAAGAAAAATTCACTATTTTTATGTAAGATTTGCCGCCTTATGATGTAAATAATACAGGCAAATGACATTGACATAAAACATTGACATAAGACATTGACATAAGACATTGACATATAATATAAATATGAAGATTCTACATACATCAGACCTGCATCTGGGACATACGTTATATTCGTATGACAGGACAGTCGAGCAGACCGGCTGCCTCGCCCAGATAGAAAACATCATCAAGGAACAGAAGCCGGACGCATACGTCATCAGCGGCGACATCTATCATACGACATCACCCCAGACGTCAGCGCAGGAGATGTTCATGCATCATCTCATGACAGTCCATAAGATTGCACCGTCAATGAAGGTCATCGTGACAGCCGGCAACCACGACAGCAACAAGATAGAGATCACCGACCCGCTGTGGAACCTCGTGGGAGTATCCATCGTGGCATCCATAAAACGCAACATCCTCCAGGGCGAAGACAGCGACGAATTTCACAGGCAGCTTTTCGAACGCCATATCTTCCCCATCATGAGGGACGGCAGCACCATCGGTTACATTGTCGCCATACCGCACTGCTACCCAGGCAATTTCCCGGCCGTGAAAGCAGACCTGCCCAGGGAAGAAAGAATGAAAGAGTTTATAGCCCTCCTGCTGGAGGAAGTCGGAAAACGCAATAAAAACGGGCTTCCTGTGGTCGTGATGGCCCATACGGCAGTAAACCGGATCTCAGGAGAGAAACCCGACGCCGTCGGCCAGGACCTCGACATCATAGGAGGAATCGATATGGTCAATGCAGATGTTTTCGGCACAGACTACGACTACATTGCACTAGGCCATATACACAATCCGCAGAACATCTCAGACAGGATCCGCTACAGCGGCTCTCCCCTGCCTGTATCTTTCGACGAGGACTTCCAGCACAGCGTTTCGATCGTGACCATCAATGCCCACGGCGACACACCGGAGGTAGAGACAATCGACATTGACAATGCGATGCCGGTCATTACCATACCGGAGCAGGACAGGACCAGACGCGGCGAAGTGAAGTCCCTCAAGTGGGATGAGGCATACGAGGCGTTCAAGAAAATGGACCCGGAAAAGGCCTGCTATGTACGTCTCAATGTCACTGACGACGGGACCATTCCGGTCGAGGCGAAAGACAAGGCCGCCAAAGTTCCGGAGCAATGCCATCTGAAGGCGAAGTTCTGCCTGATAAACAGGGTGAAGAAGGTCAATGCCCAGGACATAAACTCCTCCGGGAAGATAAATATCAGCACCGCAGAACTCGGAAAGATGGGGCCTTACTCCGTGGCTGAACTCTACCTGAAGGAAACGGGACAAGAAGGCATTGACGAGAATATCCTCGCCCTGCTGAAAGAAACCATTGACGAAGTTATGAAATCTGAAAAAGACGACTGATACCATGAAACTGAAGAAACTGGACATCACAAACATAGCGTCGATCTCGTCCGCGAGCATCGACTTCACGTCCGCACCGCTGTCGGACTCCCCTATTTTCCTCATCTGCGGCGAGACCGGAAGCGGAAAATCCACCATCCTGGACGCCATATGCCTTGCCCTGTACAACAAGACTCCGCGTCTGACGAACGGCAACAAGACAGTTGAAACGTCCTACAAAGAGGGAGGGCAGGAAATCAGCATAGTGTCTGTAAACCAGCTGCTCAAGAAAGGAGAGAAGGCAGGCGGAATAACACTCCTGTTCGAGGGGGCGGACGGTTCCGACTACACAGCCGAGTGGAAATGCCGTGTGAACCGCAATGGAAAACTGGAAGACGAAGACTGGTCCATAACCGACAGCAAAGGCAATACGAATAACAAAAGGGGCAAGGCACGTATTGACAAGATGACCGAAATCATCGGCCTGGACTACGATGAGTTCTGCCGCACGTCAATGCTCGCCCAGGGGCAGTTCACCCAGTTCCTGAAAGCCGAGAGCAAGGAGAAGTCGGAGATTCTCGAGAAGATTACCGGCACTGAGATTTACGCGAAAATCGGAACCCTCATCCATAAGAACTCACTCGACGCGAAGGAAGCCTACAAAGAGGCGAAAAAGGACGTCGATTCTGTCGTTCTTCTCTCGACAGAGGAAAAGAGCGCTCTTGTCAATGAAATAAAACAGACTGAAGACGACATTGAAAAGAACAAGTCCGCATTGGCCCTGCTCGGAAGTTTGCTGAAGGCTTTTGAAGCTGTCGAAACTGCCGAAAAGTCCATAAAGGACGCTGAAGATACTCTTGCAGCGGCGAAGTCGAAGTTCTCTGTCCTCACCAACGACATTGCCTATGGCAAAGCCGAGCTCGACAAGAAAAACGACATTGCCGGAGACCTGGCGAAAGACATTGAGGCTCAGAAAGTTCACGCCGACATGTTCGCAAATGTCCAGACCATCGAATCGCATCTCGTGAATGTCACGAAGCAGGAAAACTACTGCAAGAAACAGAAAGAAGTTCTCGAGAATGAGAAGAAAGCTCTTGAAGCGTCACGGGCACTTTTCGCCGAACTGGAAACGAAGAAAGCCGATGCCGAAAAGACTCTTGACAGCAAGAGAGAGGCAGTAACAGAGGCCATTGAGGCCAAGATGGCGCTCAAGCCTGAAGAGGTGGAGAAAGAGAGACGCGACATTGGCAAGGAACTGAAACTCATCGGCGATGCAGGCACTGCCTACGCTGTCATCCAGCAGAAAGAAGAGAACCTCGCCACCGGGAAGTCCAACTACAAAAAGGCAGTAGAAGAGATTGAGACAGAGCGTGTTGCGCTCAACGAACTGAAGGACAAGTCGAAGACAGCCGATGACGCCTATAAGAAATGCCTCGACTCATATAATACGCAGGCTATGGCAATAAACCAGGCTTCAATCCGTCTTAGGAACTGGCTTCGTGAGACTGGCAGCGACATCTGTCCAGTATGCCATACGAAAATAACATCACTCATCTCGGAACAGGAGCAGAACGATCTTCTCAAACCTGCAAAAGAGGCATTGGAAAAGGCGGAAACGGAGAAACGGAAAGCAGATGAGGCATCAGTCAAAGCAAGTACAGCGTTCAACACCAGACTTAAAGAGCTCGACAATTCCAAAAATAGGCTCGACAACGACGAAAAGACATTGGCCGGACTCAATGAAGCGTTCGCCAAAAAATTCTCTTCATTGGGCATAAAAGTCAATGAAGAAAACATCCGGGAAAAGCTCGAGTCGATCAAAAAGACGCTGGACACACGCAAGGAGGTCAATGAAAAGGCCATAGCCGCTGTCAATGTCAGACAGAAGGCTGTGGACAGCGCGACTGCAGACAGGGACAAATACCAGAGCGACATCTACTCTCCTATCGTATCCGACTACAACAGGAAGAACCTGGAGATCCAGAAAATCAGCAGCAACATTGACAATGCCAAGAAAATGATCTCTGTGGCAGAGAAATCCGCATCGGAGTCCCTTCTGGCGGCAGAGAGCCTCATCTCCTTCCCTGACTGGAAGAAGGAATGGGAATGTGATGATAAAGGCTTCATCGCGAAGCTCAAGGAGAGTGCCAGAAAGTACAATGACACCCTTAAAGAATATGACAAGGTGACCGTAGAGATGAAGAATCTCAAAAGCAACATCGCATCCGCATCAGATGTAAGGGAAAGAATCATCGCGGCCAATGGGGACTTCGTTTCCGGAGACATCGTACCGGAAAAATACGCCGGCAACGCAATCGTGGAGTGGGGTTCATTGGAGAGCCGCATCAGAACGGCTCTTGAGAACATCGACACCGCACGCAAGTCCAAAGAACTGAATGAGAACACCTTAGAAAACGCTTATGCTGAAGACGGAACCCTGCCTAAGACTGCCTTAGAGGTCAGTGCACTGAAGAAGACTGTCGAATCGGACAATTTGGGCAAGTCAGAACACCTCGGCAAGCTCAAGACTGTCATTGAGGATGATGACAGGAAGCATGACGAGCTTAAAAGCAAGATTGACGCGCTTAACAGGGCCGGCAAGGTCAATGCCAGATGGGAGACTCTGGATGGCCTTTTCGGAGGCACCGACGGATTCACGTTCAAGAAGATAGCCCAGAGTTACATCATGCAGGACATCCTCAATCATGCAAACGCATATCTGAGAAAAATCGCCCCGCGTTATGAATTGACAGCTCAGCCGGGCTCACTCGTCATCCTGGTAGAGGACAATGAAGACGGCGTGGTCCGCTCAGGAAACACTCTTTCAGGCGGTGAAGGGTTCGTGATTTCATTGTCATTGGCCCTGGGCCTGTCCAGCCTCGCAGAGAACAGCATCAGCGTGGATACACTCTTCATTGATGAAGGATTCGGAACACTCAGCCAGGAGTGGCTCAACAGCGTGATGTCTGCATTGGAGAAACTGAACTCCTCCAGCGGCAAGCACGTCGGCATCATCTCCCACATAGAGGACCTCCAGAAAAGAATCCCTACCGTGATAGAGGTCAAGAAAAAGAACGCCACCACCAGCGAAGTCTTCGTCCGCGATGCCCAATCTTAATTCAATGATTTCCAGTCGCCACAAGGGACTTTCACGGTTTTTGTCTTTTTGCCGCAGCGGACGACAATGCTGTCTGAACCGGATGCGTTCAGGATATAGACGCTTTTCCCGCGACGATGAATGTCAATGACGGCATTGTCCTGATATACGGCGATTATGAGTTCCTTATCGCTCTCCGCCTCGATTACAGGGCAGCCGAGTTCAGGATGATGCGGACGGAATTCGCTCTTGAGCAGAGTCTCACGATGATCGGAAGCGAACTTCATCCATTTTCTCATGACGTCAAGCTGTTCTTGCGGAATGGTCCTCAGCATTGTCGAGTATTGTACGACTCCGAAAATGGAGTTGATAATCGCCCTTCCCACATTCTCCGGAGTTTCGGAAATGTTCCATTCCAACATGTCTGAATGAACAGCCGTAGAACCGCTTGTCAGCCTGAGAGATGCGATTCTCATCCTATTGTCCTTCGCGTTTCCCGGACAGTCTGCTGCACGGAGCATATTGCCATACTGCCTGATGGCTGGTCCGATGTATTGCTGCCTGAACTCCAGGAGAATGTCCGGCTTTATGGCCTTCAGCGCAGATGAAACCTCCTTCATAAGGACATTCACGGCTTCGCTCAAGTTCATGATGTCCCGTCCGGCATAATTTTCTTTCACGGCCGGGTCCTCTCCATGGAATCTGAAACTGTCGATAAAATCGAGTTTAAATCCGTCCAGGTTCCAGTCTTTCAGTGCATTGACATATAAATTTACAAGATGTTCGCGAACCTCAGGGAAACGAGGGTCAAGAACGCTGCAGCCCATGCCATGTTCGTTGTAGAGATATTTTCCCTTAAACTTTGCGTATGCCTCGCTGTTGAATCCGACATAAGGTACGCTGTACCAGATCATATATTTCATCCCGAGTTTTTGCACTGCAGAGACGTGTGAGGCCATGTCCGGAAATTTCTTTGGAGTCGGTTTCCAGTCCCCGCAGAAGGCATAACCTCTGTTTCCGTCCTCTGTTTGCCATCCGTCGTCGAGAATCACAGTCTTCATTCCGAGCTCAGCAGCGAGCTTGCACTCTTCCGCCACAGCCTTGTCGGTTACGTTCTGATGAAACTGGTACCAGGTCGAATAGAGCGGCTCGAAAGCGGCTTCAGGAGCCTCAAGGGCCTGCAAGCCCTTTTCTTCCATCATCCACTTGACGCCATCCTGAAGGGTCTTTCCCCAAAACATGTGACGCCCGTCGAGCATAATCTTAGTCTCATAATGACTCAGCGGAGCCTCGGCTTCCCTGAAGAAACGCAGTTCCGAACAGATGTCGCAGTCCTCCTCCATCACGCCGAGAGCGGCCTCCACCCGTCTGAAACTCTCGCTGCACGCGATTGTCAGGCGGTTTGTGTCGTTGTCGTCGAAATACTCATAGAGAGGCATCCTGTAGGCGAGTGAACTGCTTGCATTGGTGTGGCCCCAAAACGGGTCGAGATGGGTTCCGCAATAGACATCAGGACTCCAGAAGTTGAAAACGCCTTTCTGAGGAAACGTGAAATAAACATTGAACCTTGCCGGCGCGCACGGCTGTGGCGCATCCATCGATATGCTGATTATCTCTTTCTCTCCATCATTTTCCAGAGATGCTGTAAATTTCCAATCTCCTGGATTATCAGAAACAATCACAATTTCATCCACGAGCGAACTGTTCAATACGGGGGCTACAATTGTTCCCTTGGAAGCGCAAGGATTGCCCGTCCAAGTGTTCTGGGCGTATGATACGCAAAAAGAAAGTGCTGATAATGCAATTGCGAGTATGTGTCTGTACATATATAAGGTTGCTATTTAAAATTTTGTCAGTTATAACTTCTGTTAAATCAACGTTTGGTGGTTACTACCCTCGAGTGAAGCTGTCCATCAGTTTTTCCTCCTAAAACTTATACTCTTCCCAAAGTTTGTCCGGACTGCTCTTTACCATAAATTTTCCCCGTGCAGAGTTGAATACGCAACCGAACCACTCTGGTGGGATGAGTTCCGTGCCGTCTTCGAGACAGGCTCCAATAAGGTCTCCGCGTTTGACCTGTATGTAGTTGTATGCGGGATTATAACGGGTATATGTGTAGCCTCTGTCAAGTGGAATCAATACTTTCCCAGTGTTGTAATCGATTACGCCAGAGTGTTCTCCGTCTGTGACATAGTAGTATTTTTCTTGATGGGGTTTGCAATCGATGTAATGTATATCCGGGGAAATCATCTCCCTCCCGAGAGAATCGCATACTCCCGAGTATTCGCCTTTTTTAACACTGAAGCGTTTTGATGAGCTGACAAAAAGTAACTTGGTGTAGAGTCTTTCGCGCGGAATGATTTCGGTTCCATCGGTGTTGAAGACTCCGTAATATGTGATTGTCACGCCATTTTTGTTTTCATAGACTGAGGCTCTGATTTTTTTCGATTTGGGCATATATTTACAATACCTGTAACCACGGGACGCCGGGATGATTATTTTCCCGTTTTCATCAGTAGCTTGCGTAAAGTGGTTTATGTGAGCACGATAAAATACAAAGCCGTCCGGGTCTTCATATCTGCGGGGAATTGTAGGGTCTGAGGCCGGGTCATACTCATCTTCCTGTGCCCAAGCACTGACTCCTGACATTCCAATAAAAAGACATACAGCAAAAAAGAATTTTTTCAAAAAGCCCCAAATATTCATAACGCAATTATTTTTCAGACTCACATGATTTAGTTTTTTTTCCAGCCCACAATATTAAATAGTAATTCTAATTCTGGGGAGCGTCGTTGTAAGCCCGGTATTCGCCTTTGGTGACATTCAAGGTTTTCGGGAGCCAAACCTTATAGCGAGTGGATTTGTCCCAAGTATTGCCTGCGGATGCGAAGTCGCAGAGGTGGATCTGGCGAGGCTTACCGTTGCCTTCCAGATCGGCTCCTGCAATCATCGGGGCTGTGAAAGACATCCACGCGAAATCGTTGCCTTCTGCCGGGGTCAGGGCGACGCTGCCGTCCTCTGAAGATTGGATTACCACGCATTCATCCACGAAACCGTCATTGAAACGGGAATCCCTTGCAAGCACTATAGGACCACGCACAACAGCCTGATGCCCATTAAGTTCCAGCAGATGCGGCGTAAGGTCAAGAGACAGTTCGATGCGGTCACCCGTCTTCCATTTGCGTTCCACCTTGGCATATTCACCGGCGGAAAGATTGTCGAAGCTGAGTTTCAATGTATCCGGTCCGCTGATCAACCTTGCCTTCGTCGTCTTGCTCCATTCAGGAATCCTCAGCGCCAAAGTGAATTCAGCCGGCTTTGCCGGAGAAAGTACTATGGATATGTTTCCGGAAACGGGATAATTTCCACGGACACTGACTCCCACGGAGTTGCGCTTGTCCAGGGAAATCTCCACCTCGGAATCTCCATAATGGTTTATCTTGAGACAATCCCCTTCTGTGAGATATGCGAGAGACGGAATCATCGCGAAGGCGCGTGGACCATTTGCATTGCAGCAGTTTATATCCATATGGCATTGCTTCTCCCCTTCTACTCTCCAGCCTTCAAGCGGGGTATATTTGGCAATCTGGCTGCCGTCGCATTTCATCGAACCGAGAATGGCGTTGTAGAATGTCTTCTCGATCTGGTCAGCATAGCGGGAATCTCCGCAGAATTTCAGAAGTCTGCTGCAAAGCTGCATCCAGGTAAATCCTACGCAGGTCTCCATCGTGTGGTAGGTCGGAACGGTCTGCAGGGCTCTTCCACCGTACCAGCACTCAATCGAGCTGCCTGAACCGGCGATGTTTATTTCTTCCTCGATTATATGTGAAACGCTCTTGCGCACAGCCTCGTAATAAGCTTCGTTTCCGGTCACTTTATAGTATTCAAGCAGTCCTTCATAGCAAGACATCATTTCGTATGCCTTGGCACCGTTCTCGTATGAAAACCATTTTGTATCAGGATGCGGAAAGCGCAGAGCAACAGGCACATCGGAGCGGCTCACCAGTTTCGGGCCATCCGGACTTTCCCACTGAGAGACAATGTCCGTCGCGAAATCCAGATAGCGTTTGTCTCCGCTTATGTTGTAAAGTTTCATGACCGGTTCAAGTACGGAAGAACTTGCCATGCCACGGTACAGTCCACATTTTACGATCTTCACGTTCTTGGATTCGAGCTGTGAAATGAGGTGGTCGGCTACACGCGATGCAGCAGCAAGAGCAGGAGTATCTCCTGAGAGTTCGTACCACGAGAGCAGTCCCAACATTGTGTATTTCCTTCCCCAGATGTCCCAATCTTTCAGCTGAGCTTCAGGAGCATAGTTTCCGATGTAGCCGTCAGGGCTCTGGGTCCCGATAATCTGTCCGACAGAAGCAGCGATCTTTTCATAAAGAGCCGCATCACCGGTATATCGGTAAGTCTCGATTGCGCCCAAGGTCCATTTTCCCCAGAACTCACTTTGCCATCGCCATGTCTCGTTCCTATGACGGAAAGGTTCCACAAGTGCATCGACATCCTGTTCCATAACGCGATGACTGATGCAGTCGTCGATTCTTCCGCCTACATATCCATTGATTTTCACCGACTTCACTTTCAGTTCCGCAGTCTTTGCGCGGCCGATATTTCCTCCTGCACAGATGGAGCAAGCGAAAATTGCGAACAATGTGCTCAAGACAAATGCCCTGACGCTAAGATTGTTTTTCATACCTAAGAGCCTTTTTAAATTTTGGAGGGCCAAGATACGAAAAAAAGCCGAGTACCGGTAGTCTGACACTTTAGAATCAGAAAAAGGTTAAAAATATTTGATAGAGTTCACCTATGATTCTAAAGGCTTCGTCAATGGGCAAGCGGCCCGTCTATTATGTTCAGAAGAGTTACCGCAACGAAGACGGTAAGCCGTCCACCAAGTACGTAGAGACGGACAGGCGGTCAGCCACGTCCTCAGGAAGTGGGAGGTACCTGCCGGATACCAGTTCTCGCGGCAGTGAGGACGCAGGAGACGGCAGGAGGGTCGAACGGAGCAACGCGAAGTGAGTTCCGCCGCTGCTGCCTGGCTGTCGATGTGACACTGGTCTGAAGAGCACATCGAAGACGGCAATGGTGTCAAGCGTGACGCATCGAAGCCCGTAATGATGCTCCTTATGCGTGAAGGCACGGGGCATGCGTCAAGTCACGTAGGCAAAATCGCCTCTTTTGCCTACGTCATTGGATTCACGTGTGCAAATACGGCCTTTCTGCACACGTCATGCAGTTTTTGAACGGCGACGGGGGCAAATCAGGCCTTTCTGCCCCCGTGACAGAAATCTTGTGCACAAAACCCCGCCTTTTGCCCCGTCGCCCGCAGGCTGCCTCAGGCATCCTTATTCTGTAAAGCCTGACGTTTTTTGATAAAGTCAGGCAAGATTTGTAATTTTGTGAAATATTTGGAATATATGAGCGGACATTACACAGAAGAAAAAAAATACGTTATCGCATCGGAAGTTCCGTGCTATGACGTGGACTCGAATTTGAGAATGAAACCTGCGGCATTCATGGACTTGGCGCAGGAAATCGCATATCAGGCAGCCACGGCACTCGGCTTCGGCTATGACGCACTGCAGAAAGAAGGCAAGGCCTGGGTGCTTTCGAGAATGCATTTTGAGTTTCTCAGACATCCGGTGTGGCGCGAAGCAATCGAACTTTACACCTGGCACAAAGGCCCCTACGGACCATTTTATCTCAGGGATTTCAACCTGACGAACACCGCGGGGGAGACACTTGTCAGAGGAACAAGCTCCTGGGTTATTCTGGACGTCGCCAAAAGGACAATGTGCAGAACCTCAGAAGTCCTTGAACTTGTGCCCGAAGGCTCAGTTTGCACGGACAATGCCATCGAGAAACCGGCAGACAAGGTCATGATGCCACGCGGAGTGGAACCGCAGCCTGCAGGCATACACAAAGTCGAATTCTCTGACATTGACCTTTTAGGCCATACCAACAATGCGAGATACGTCGTATGGGCCATGGACTGCATTGACTTTGAGGAACTCCGCACCTGCAAGGTGAGTGACGTCACAGTGACCTTCAACCACGAGACACGCGCCGGAGAAGAAATCGCCCTGGAGAAGGTGCGTCAGGAAGCGGAAGACGGAAAAGTGACCTATTTCATTGACGGAAAGGCAGATGGAAAGTCCGCATTTTGTGTGAAAATAAATTTGTACAGATAATATGAGAGACTTATTCTTGGGAACCGGTATCGCACATACCATCCTTCTTTTTGCTGTGGTAATTGCCCTCGGCCTTTATCTCGGCAGATTCAAGTTCAAGGGAATATCCATCGGCTCCACTTGGATCCTCTTTATCGGCATTCTCCTCAGCCACTTCGGCTTCAGGGGAGACCCGCATATCCTGGCATTCATGAAGGACTTCGGTCTTATTCTGTTCGTGTTCAGCATCGGACTTCAGGTCGGCCCGGGATTCTTCCATTCATTCCGTAAAGGCGGATTGACCATGAACATGCTTGCAGTGACATTGGTCATGCTCGCTGTGCTGGTTACATACATCATCCACCTGGTGACAGGCGAAGACCTGCATACCATGACCGGCGTCATGTCAGGTGCCGTCACCAACACCCCTGGACTCGGTGCCGCCCAGCAGACATTATCAGACGCAATGATTGCAGACGGAGCGACACAGGCAGCGGCAACTGAGGCATCTTCAGCCATCGCATCAGCTTATGCAGTCTCCTATCCTATCGGTGTGCTCGGAGTAATCATCCTCCTGATGGCCTTCAAGGCTATTTTCAACGTGGACCTGAACAAGGAGAAAGAAATACTTGACAATGAAGGGAAACTCGGAACCGGCGCCATCCGTGCCACATTTGAGGTGAAGAACCCTGCCATCTTCGGCAGAAAGATAGGTGAAGTCACCAAGGACAATGGCGACCGCTTCGTCATCTCACGTCTGCTCCGTAACGGAGAACTGTGCGTGCCGTCATCAGACATGGTGCTGAAAGAGAGCGACAAGCTCCTGATAGTCACCTCTCCTGATGCGGAAGACCTCGTGAAGATTCTCTTCGGAGACGAGATCGAGATGCCGTTCAAGGAATGGGAAGACCCTGAGAGCAAACTTGTTGCGAAAAAGATCACCGTCACCAAGTCCTCCATCACCGGAAGAAGCCTTAAGGATCTGAATGTCAGGTCAATATATGGAGTGTCAGTAACACGTGTGTTCAGGTCAGGCGTTGAGCTCGTCGCAAGCCCTAACCTTTATCTGCACGTAGGAGACAGCCTCCTGGTAGTCGGACCTGAAGACGCTATGGACAAGGTGGCAGGACTCTTCGGAAACAAGGCTGCAAGCCTCAGCCATCCGAACCTGATTCCTATCTTCTTCGGCATCGTGATCGGCGTCATCTTCGGAAGCCTTCCGATCAAGTTCCCGGGCATTCCTCAGCCTATCAAGCTCGGTCTTGCCGGCGGTCCGCTCATCATAGCGATTCTTCTCGGATATTTCGGCCCTAAGTTGAAAATCACCACATATACCACATTGAGTGCCAATATGATGATACGTGAAATCGGTATCTCGTTCTTCCTTGCGGCCGTGGGACTTGGAGCAGGAGAAAACTTCATCAGCTCGATCATGGACGGCGGTTACTGGTGGATTCTCTACGGCGCCTTGATTACATTGGTTCCAGTCACCTGCGTAATCCTGCTTGCCAGACTAGTGTTCAAGCTGAATTTCTATCAGATATGCGGTCTCATCTCAGGCGGAACCACCAACCCTCCTGTACTCGCATTCTCTCAGGAAGTTTATGGAACAAACTATCCGTCAATCAGTTACGCTACCGTATATCCTCTGACGATGTTCTTGAGGGTGCTGATGGCCCAGCTCATAATATTGTTTACGCTATAACAATGTTCGATCTTTTATATCCTATCTCTCCGGCCGTGGTGCTGCCGCTTCCTACGGCGGATGCTCCTAAGCCGGAGAATAACGTTTCGCCCGTGGAGATGCTGCCCGTAATCAAGGAAAACGGCGTAGTCTATGCGCAGGCGTCCAGAAAATACTGCCACAGCGGGTCAATGTTGCTGCATCCGGTGGTGCACCTGCATATCCTCAACCGCTATGACCAGCTCTATCTCCAGAAAAGGTCAATGAAAAAGGACCTTCTGCCCGGATATTGGGATACGGCGGTAGGCGGCCACATTTCCTATGGCGAATATGTGCAGGAAGCGCTTTTCAGAGAATCTTCAGAAGAACTCGGATTTACTGAATACAACCCCATATGGCTCGGAAACTACATTTTCCAGAGCGATACCGAGCGCGAACTTGTGAACATCTTTGCCGCAGTCGGCAATTTCGAACCCCATCCTGATCAGGATGAAGTATCTGAAGGAAGATATTGGTCAATGTCAGAGATAGAGGAAAGTTTGGGAAAATCCATTCTAACTCCTAACTTTGAGAATGAGTTCCGCAAAATCAGAAAATCCCTGGAAGCGTTGCTTTAAGGATTACAGAAAAGGCGGGCTCCCCGTAAAATAACATGAGATTATGGCCACATTCAAGATTGTATCCGGTACTCCGGTAAAAACTACCGCTGACCTTCGCAAGATAGCTTCAGCATTGACAGAAGACTTCGTATTGGTGAATACCAGGCAGTTTGACTGCGATTTGGGTTACCTGGCCCTCGACAGATTTGCCGAGGTAGCCGAATATACTGGTGCCGATATGCTTTACTCCGACCATTACGAACTCGTAGGCGGAGAACGCAAACGTCATCCTGCGATAGATTGCCAGAGGGGAGCGCTGAGAGACGATTTCGATTTCGGCCCGGTACAGGTATTCCGCTCAGAATCATTCAGAAAGGCGGTTTCACAGATGGATGTGGAATACTCATTCGGCGCGATGTATGACCTCCGGTTGCGAATGGAGAAGATAGTCCATATCGGCGAATATCTTTACACAGAAGTAGAGGACGACACCCGCAAATCCGGTGAAAAACAGTTCGACTACGTAAATCCGAAAAACCGTGAAGTACAGATAGAGATGGAAAAAATCTGTACCGAGCACCTCAAGCGCATCGGCGCATACCTCGCTCCGGAATTCAAGAAGGTGGAGAAGGACGGGGCCATGAACTCGGCCGTGCTCGCTACTGTAGTGATTCCGGTTTTCAACAGAGTCCGCACGGTAGCCGACGCGGTAAAGAGCGCATTGGCCCAAAGCTGTGATTTCCAGTACAATGTCATTGTCATTGACAATCACTCTACTGACGGCACATCCGAAGTCCTTTCTTCGATAGCGGACCCGCGTCTGGTCGTGATTTCCCCTGACCGTGACGATTTGGGCATCGGCGGATGCTGGAACCTGGCCGTACACGACAGCAGGTGCGGAACTTACGCCGTGCAGCTCGACAGCGACGACGTCTATAAAGACGAAAACACGCTCCAGAAGATTGTCAATGTATTCAAACTCGAAGGCTGCGGAATGGTGGTCGGCTCGTACGAACTGACAGACTTCAATATGAACCTGCTGCCTCCGGGACTCATTGACCATAAAGAATGGACCGACGAGAATGGCAGAAACAATGCTTTGAGAATCAATGGCTTGGGCGCTCCTCGTGCATTCTATGTCCCGCTTCTTCGCAAGATAAACCTTCCGAACTGCAATTACGGAGAGGACTATGCGGTCGGTCTGCGCATCAGCCGCGAATACCGCATCGGCAGAATCTACGAGTCGCTCTACTGCTGCCGCAGATGGGACGGAAACTCCGATGCCGCTCTGGACATTGCCAAGGTCAATGCCAACAATTACTACAAGGACAGTATCCGTACTTGGGAACTGGAAGCCCGTATCGCCATGAACTCCGCCAAATGCAAATAGATGGAAGAAGATAAACTGATAGAGAAATTCGTGGGCGACCAGCTCTCGGTGTGGCCACTCGCTGCCGCAAATTTCAGGGCATTGAAAAATGTGGAGACACGCTCCTTGACGGTAGGCGGTCTGGAAGTCAGGCTGCAGCACAACCCTGCAAGAATCCGTTCTTCCGCAGCAAAGGTGGACAAGGCCTCCCTCCAGGCGAGAAAATGCTTCCTGTGTGCGGAGAACAGGCCGCCGGAGCAGCGTCATCTGGAATTTGAAGGTAGAAAAGAACGCAAATATGACGTTCTGATAAATCCGTATCCGATCTTCCCCAACCACCTGGTTATAGCCCGGAATATCCATACGCCTCAGTCCATATGGCACAGGATGACGGACATGACCGATCTGGCAAGACATCATCCCTCATTCACCATATTTTACAATGGCCCGAAATGCGGCGCATCCGCCCCTGACCATTTTCATTTCCAGGCCTGTCCGCACGGACTCATGCCATTGGAAGCCGACATTGACAAAAACATTGACCTGATGCAGACTTCCGGCGAGATACCGGAGACGCTGGATTATGTGACGTCAGTTCAAGATGCGAATCTGTATCATTACGGCAAGTTCACCCGTGGGGTGTTTGTGTTGACTGCGCGTACCTCCAAGTCTATGGCGAAACTCTTTTACCGTCTGGTGGACTGTCTGCCGCAGCGCGAAGACGAGACGGAACCGATGTTCAATCTCCTTTGCTGGTACCGCAAGTCTCCTTCACAGAAGCTGCTCGGTATCTCTCACGGCCGGTTCGGCGAATACAGGGCAGTGCTGCTTGCCCGTGACAAACACCGTTCGCACCATTATTTCTCGGACGGTCCGGACCACCTTACCATGAGTCCCGGCTGTGCGGATATGGCAGGCCTCTTCATTGTCCCGAATGAGGAAGACTATGCCAAGCTGAATGCCCCTCTCCTTGAGGAAATGCTTTCTGAAGTCTCTGTGAGTGAGGCGGTTGAAAAGAACATTATCTGGAAACTTACACGTACCCAGCGCGAAGTGCATGTGGGCGTGATGTCCGGTAAGGAAATCTGCTTCGAGATGATATCAGACGGCGCAGGAAAACAGAAAGTGGTTTACGAAAACGGCCGCATATCGTATAACGGAGCGCTCTACGACGAGCTTCTGTTCGATTCCATCACGATGTCGTCGATGTTCGCCGAGCCGACATTCCTGCTTTATGACGTCACCATCGGCGTAGGATTCCATTGGGAAAGAAAGCAGGTGCAGAAGTTCGCAGGCTCGCTTAAGTTCATTGTCAATGAAGATAAAATCATCGCTGTCAATATAGTAGGCGTCGAGGACTATCTTCTGAGCGTGATTTCTTCCGAGATGAAGGCTTCTTCCTCACTGGAACTGCTCAAGGCGCATGCTGTCATATCACGTTCCTGGCTGCTGGCCCAGATCGAAGGACGGAAAGCCGGCGGAACCGCGTGCGAAAGCTCTGTGAAAGAAGACTTTACGGAGCAGGGGACAAGGCACTATGTCAGATGGTATGACCACAAGGACCATGAACTTTTCGATGTCTGCGCAGACGACCATTGCCAGAGATATCAGGGACTTACGGCGGCTGTCGGGGACAATGTCAGGAAGGCCGTGGACGAGACCTGGGGAGAAGTGCTTACCGACAATGGAGAGCTGTGCGACGCCCGTTTCTCCAAATGCTGCGGCGGTATGATGGAAAAGTTCAGCACGTGCTGGGAAGATAAGGATTTTCCATATCTGAAGGCATTGCCGGACACTCCTGAAGAGGAACAGGTTCCCGACCTGACAGTAGAGGAAAATGCAGAGAAATGGATTACAGGTGAGATTCCTCAGGCCGAAAAGTCATTCTGCAACACTTCGGATGTGTCAGCCCTTTCACAGGTGCTGAACGACTACGATATGGAGACGCGGGATTTCTTCAGGTGGCAGGCCAGGTACACGAGAGGGGAACTCTCTGCATTGATAAGCACGCGTTCCGGTCAGGATATCGGGCTGCTGGAAAGCATCGAACCGCTTAAGAGAGGCCCTTCAGGACGCATAGAACTGCTGTCGATAAAGGGCTCGAAAAGCTCTATGGTCATAGGCAAGGAACTGGTTATCAGGAAGTTCCTGTCTACATCACATCTGAAAAGTTCGGCTTTTGTCGTCCGCGAAGAAAAGTCGCCTGACAATAATGCTGAAAATGATACGATTACGCTTCTTGGCGCCGGATGGGGCCACGGGGTGGGTCTGTGCCAGATAGGCGCTGCGATGATGGCAGTGCGCGGCTATAGTTACCGGGACATTCTGCTTCACTATTATCCGGGAAGCGTCTGTGCCCGTCAGGAGGATTTGAAGTGATCGCCCCGGACCAATGTTACTTAAATCAGAAACTACACATAATACAATAATGAACCGACCTGTTTCTTTGAAATCTCCGTGGTGGTGGATACCCACATTGTACTTTGCAGAAGGAATACCTTACTTCATAGTGAACAACATTTCCGTTACGATGTTTACCAAGATGGGCGTGCCCAACGGCCAGATGGCGCTCTTTACCAGCCTGCTCTATCTGCCGTGGACATTGAAACCGCTCTGGAGTCCGATTGTGGACCTGTACAGGACCAAGAGGTGGTGGATAATAATGATGCAGATATTGATGTCGGTGTCATTTGTCCTGCTCATCTTCAGCATCCCGCGTCCATCTGACGAGATGATAGCGTCCGTCGGAGTGCCTATATCAATGTTCACCATGACATTGATCCTCTTCGTCATAACTGCCTTTGCGTCAGCCACTCACGACATATCGGCCGACGGATTCTACATGATCGCCCTCGACCATGGACAGCAGTCGTTCTTCGTGGGCATCAGGAGTACGTTCTACAGACTGTCCTCCATTTTCGGACAGGGAGTGCTGGTCGTGATTGCCGGCATTCTGGAAGAGCGTACAGGCAACATCCCGACAGCGTGGATGATAACGATGGCCGTGACCGCGATTATGTTCACGCTTATTACATTGTACCATACCTTCACCATTCCTTCTCCGTCGAGCGACAAGGCGGCTGTGGAGGCAACCGGCTCATTTGCAGGAGGTTTTGCCCAGGCGTTCGTGTCATTCTTCAAGAAGCTGGGCGTCTGGATAGCGATAGTGTTCATGCTTCTGTACCGTCTTCCTGAGGCGTTCCTGCTCAAGATGGTGAATCCGTTCCTGCTTTCCTCAGCTGAAAACGGCGGCCTGGCATTGTCCACATCGACGGTCGGAATCGTATATGGAACCATCGGCGTGGCCGCTCTCACAGTCGGCGGCATCATCGGCGGTATGGCAGCGTCCAGATGGGGACTGAAGAAATCATTGTGGCCGATGGCCGCCTGCATGACACTTCCTTGCCTGACTTTCGTATATTTGAGTATGGCAATGCCTCACAACATCATAATCATCAGCATCTGCGTGGCCATAGAGCAGTTCGGTTACGGCTTCGGCTTCACGGCATATATGTTGTTTATGATGTACTTCTCGGAAGGGGAGTTCAAGACATCCCATTATGCAATCTGTACCGCGTTCATGGCTCTCAGCATGATGATACCTGGTGCATTTGCAGGCTACCTTCAGGAATGGATGGGCTATGAGATGTTCTTCTGGATGGTAATCGTCTGCTGCCTCGGAACCGTGGCGGTGACCAAGCTCATCAAGGTGGACCCCGAATATGGTAAAGTGTCGAAAAACAGTTAGTTATGAAGAAAATTGCACTTGCGCTCGCAGCTCTTGCAGCAGTATCCTGTGGAGCACAGAGAAAAACAGTATCAGATAACAAGTCGGATGTCGCACCGGTTGAAAGTGTGACCGCAGTGAAGCCCGCTGCCTCCGCCGAGACCGGAAAAGTGGCTTTCGCCCTGTCTCTGTTCAATGCATCTCTTTCCGGCAAGAGCCTCTCTGCCAATGTCGTAGTCTCTCCGTACAGTGCGGGAATGGCATTGTCAATGCTTGCCGAAGGCGCCTCGGGACAGACGAAGGAAGAGCTGACATCTGCATTGAACCACGCATCTTTTGCAGGCGACAAACTTAAAGGAGACAAGTCTTGTCAGCTTTCGAGTGCCAATTCCATCTGGCTGCGTGACGGTTTCAGTGTGCTTCCTGCGTACAAGTCATTATTGACCGGCTCATATTCGGCCGAGATAAATTCGAGGGATTTCAGCAGTCCGGCCACTGTCAAGGAAATCAACAGATGGTGCTCGGACAAGACCAACAGGAGAATACCTGAAATCATCGATGAAATTTCTCCGGAAATGGTGATGTTCATACTCAATGCCCTGTATTTCAAGGCTCCATGGGAATATCAGTTCGACAAGAACAGCACGATAAAAGATACTTTCCACAGCCCTTCAGGCGATCAGGAAGTGGACTTCATGCGCATAAAGAGACAGTTCAGCTGCGCGGAATATGAAGGCGGACGCTTCGTGATATTGCCATATAAAGGCGGCGCATGGCAGATGATGATCTGTCTGCCGGACGAAGGCGCTGATATCCAGAAACTTGTCTCTTCCGTAAGCTCAGAGATGTTCTCAAAGGCTGTCGCCGGTGCCGAATACCGCGAGGTGGCATTGTCAATGCCGAAGTTCAAGATAGACAATACATTGATACTCAACAGTGTGCTCCAGTCTCTTGGCGTGAATCGCGCGTTCACCCCTGCGGCGGAGTTCGGCAATATGACACAGTCGTCGGTAGCCGTGGACGAAGTGAAGCAGAAATGTTTTGTCGAGGTCAATGAAGAGGGTGCGGAAGCTGCCGCAGTCACCTCCATCGGTGTCAGACTTACTTCTGTACGTCCGGAGCCGATTCCGTTCAGGATGACCGTGGACAGACCGTTCATATTCTCCATTTTCAATTCAGAGGCCGATGAAATTCTCTTTGTAGGAAAAATAGGAACCATTAACGACTGATGCTTATGAAAAAGACCAATGCCTTGGTAGTCAGCGTATTGCTGCTTATTCTGCCTGTGTTCTCCGCTTTTGCAGCACGTAAGACGGTAGTTCGGACAGGAATCGAGGTGCTTGAGGAACGTGGATTTGCCGGGCTCGTGGGGAAACGTGTGGGCCTGGTTACCAATCCGAGCGGCATTGACAGAAACCTGCGCTCCACCATCGACATCCTCAACGAAGCGCCGGGCGTGGAACTGGTGACACTTTTCGCTCCGGAACACGGTGTGCGCGGCGATGCCTATGCAGGTGACAAAGTCGCTGATACAGTGGACCCCAAGACCGGTGTCAAGGTCTATTCCGTGTACGGCAAGACAAGGATGCCGTCCCAGGAAATGCTCGACGGACTGGATGTGGTTGTGTATGATATCCAGGATGTCGGAACCCGCTCATATACATTCATAAGCACATTGGGCCTGATGATGAGGGCCTGCGCCATGAAAGGAATCGAAGTGATGGTGCTGGACAGGCCGAATCCGCTCGGCGGAGAGAAAGTCGAGGGGTGCAATGTCGAGACCGGCTTCTATTCCTTCGTCAGTGAATTCAGCATCCCGTACATCTATGGCCTGACGGTCGGGGAACTTGCCATCATGATCAATGAAGAAGGTCTCTGCCGTGGCGAGCGCGGATATGAAAGTCCGCTCAAATGCAAGCTCAGTGTCATCCCGATGGACGGATGGCGGCGCAATATGACTTATGTCGAAACCGGTCTGCCGTGGGTGCTCCCTTCGCCGAACATACCGTATCCGCAGTCTGCCATAAACTATCCGTCTTCCGGTATTGCCGGCGAGTTCAACGGCTATCTCAATATCGGCATCGGCTACACACTTCCGTTCGAGACTTTCGCTGCCGAATGGATTGATGCAGAGAAACTTAAAGCCGAGCTTGACAGTTATGCCCTTCCAGGCGTGGCTTTCCGTACGATTCATTACAAACCGATCGCCGGAAGTTCTCAGGGAAAGCTGGTGCACGGGGTCCAGTTCCATTATACCGACTATGCGAAGGCGCAGATAACATTGACCCAATTCTATGTCATGCAGGCGGTCAACAGGCTTTATCCCGAGCACAATCCGTTCGTGATTTCCAAGTCGAGGACCGGAATGTTCGACAAGGTTTGTGGTACGGATTATGTAAGAAAGACTTTTTCAGAGAGACTTGAGGTCGCAGATATCATAGACTACTGGAACAAGGATGTAAAGGACTTCAAGACTCTTTCCAAGAGGTACTACCTCTATAAATAACCACGGTTGCGGTTTTGTGCCGCACCCAAAACACTGATACGTTATGAGAAAATTAACTAACATCGCATTGGCATCACTTGCCGCTTTTTCCCTGTTCGCGGTGACAGATGACACTCTTGCGCAGACAAGACGTTCTACGACTACTACTCAGCAGCGCAATACTTCAGGCAGTTCTTCATCACAGACTCGTTCTACGGGTTCACAGTCCCGTTCTACCGGTTCCCAGACCAGGTCTTCATCATCGCAGACCCGCTCGACCGGCTCTCAGACGCGCTCTTCCGGCTCTTCGTCCCAGGGGCGTTCTTCAAGTTCGCAGACACGCAGTTCCGGCAGTTCTTACCAGTCCCGTTCGAGCTCATCCCAGACCCGCAGCTCGGGCACTTCTTCTCAGGTAAGAAGTTCAGGAAGTTCTTCGCAGACACGTAGCTCCGGTACCTCGTCACAAGTCCGTGGTTCGAGATCCTCATCTCAGGTCCGTGGCGCGAACTCCTCATCCCAGTCCCGTTCTACTGGTACAAGAACCTCAGGCTCGAGTTCTTCGTCTCAGGTGCGCGGCTCGAACAACCGTTCCAGCTCATCCTCACAGGTGCGCCAGTCAGGAAATTCCACTCAGGTGCGTGGCTCTGAGTCCGATACTTATATAGTAAAAGACGTAAATCAGGTGGATGTCTCAAATCAGATAAATAGAGAAAGCTCATCAGACAGCCAGGTGCGCCGTTCCAGCTCATCCTCACAGACTCGTCAGTCAGGCAGCTCTTCCCAGGTACGTGGCTCCAGCTCATCTTCCGGGCAGAGTTCGCAGGTGCGTTCCTCTTCTTCTAGCTCAGTAAGGAGCAATACCAATGTTACCAAAGGCGGTCTCGGCACAGTTACCAGCCAGATGCGTTCGCAGTCCGGTTCCAATACCAGAGTTTCAGGCGGACGTCCTGGTTCGAGAATGAACAATGCTGATGACTTCAGGATCAACGACCACAATGTGGAACGTATCCCGCCACGTGACCGCGGATTTATGCCTTACGACCGTCCGGGACATTTCTACGACCATCATCACCCTCATTGCTTCGGTTTCAGGGTTGAGGTCCTGCCTCCGAGATACAGGGTAGCGAGATATTTCGGCGTGGACTACTACATCTATAACGATGTGTATTACAGACCTTACCACGGACATTACATCGTTTGCCGTCCGCCGTTCGGTGTCACTATTACTGCGGCTGTCGCCGATATGACATTCGCGGCAGTGAACTTCGCTTATTATAACAATGTTTACCGCACATACAGTGCGATAGATGCGAACAACAGGTACATTGACCAGCAGAACCGTATCATCGCCCAGAACAATGCGACAATTCTGGCTCAGAACAATGCAATTGCCATGAACCCGACAGCGGCGCTTTCTTCCTATGAGATAGCAAGCCGTCTGGGACTTGTCCAGAGCTATGCTTTCGCTGACCGCAATTACTTCTATCAGGACGGTATCTTCTACATTGTAAACAGCAACGGACAGTACCAGACCATAGTTCCTCCTGCAGGAGCATTGGTCCAGAGCCTTTCGGAAGATTATGATATAATCACTCTTAACGGAGTTCAGTATTACAGGGTGGATGACACTGTCTATAGACTGACTCTTGTCGGGGGCGTGCCTTATCTCGAAGTTCTCGGTCAGATGTACGGACAGATGTCCAGAACTTACAACAACTACGGTTATTAGTAGTCAATATTCTCATTATGATTAAGATAGGAGTCTTCGATTCCGGTGAAGGCGGGTTGTCAGTCCTCAAGGAGATAACCCGTCTTCTTCCTGAAGCAGAATATGTATATTACTCTGACAATGCGCATTGTCCCTATGGGGAGAAGTCACCGGAGTACATTCAGGACCGTGCGCGTGCGATAACGGAGCGGTTGCTGAAAGAAGGTGCGGACGTTATTGTCGTGGCATGCAACACAGCTACTGCTGCGGCGATTTCCGTGCTCCGGTCAGAGTACTCTGACGCTTCTTCGCCGGAGGTGCGCGACAAGGTTCGGGAACTGACTGGAGGCCGGCATGACCATAGCTGCTTTATCGGAATGGAACCGGCGGTCAAACCTGCCGCGCTCGGCACCCGCACCGGCGTAGTCGGAGTTCTTGCTACAGCCGGTACGCTCAAAGGCTCCAAATATCTCAAGACCAAGGAAAGTGTAGATGACCAGGTCAATGTCTTCGAACATGTCGGACGGGGTTTCGTGGAACTCGTGGAAGAGGGCAGACTGTCCGGTAGCGAAGCGGAAGACGTGGTGAAGGCAAGCCTCGGTCCACTGCTGTCCGCAGGAGCGGATATCATTGTCCTGGGCTGTACGCATTATCCGTTTCTTCTCCCTGTCCTTCAGAAAGTTGCCGGGCCGGATATCAGATTCATTGACCCGGCTCCTGCTGTCGCGCGTCAGCTGGTGCATGTCCTGGAAAGGGACGGGATGCTCAGTGCCGGGGAGGCGTCTTCTGCACTGGCCCGAAATGCCTCTGCTGTCCCGTCTTCGCCTCACGTGAAGCTCCTTTCCTCAGGTGATCCGGAGCCGCTCTATCATCTGTATGGAACTATTTTTACCAATTCTTGAGAATTGCTTTTTATTGTGGACTTAAATTCTTAAGTTTGCCATACTGTTTTTCCGACAAATTATCAGCAATTTTACTGATTGGAAGAAAAATGCGAAGTAATAACACTAAATTGATAACAATATGGCAGATAAAAAGATGGAGTTGTCTCCAAACATTGTAGCGACATATCTGAGAAAGTCGCCGGAGTCCTTTACCAAGGCTGATATCGTGGAGTTTATCCGTTCTTACGGTATCAAAATGGTGAATTTCATGTATCCTGCAGAGGACGGAAGAGTAAAGACATTGAACTTCATCATCAATAGTCTCGAATATCTCGAGACGATTCTCAGTCAGGGCGAGAGAGTGGACGGATCCAGTCTGTTCCCTTCATTTGTGGAGGCGGGCAACAGCGACCTGTACGTGATTCCGCGTTTCAGGACGGCGTTTGTGGATCCTTTCGCCGAAATTCCTACTCTGGATATGCTCTGCAGCTTCTATGACAAGGACGGCAGACCTTTCGAGTGCGACCCGTACCTTACTGTGCTGAAGGCGTCAAGGCAGTTCACCAAGGCTACCGGCATGACGTTCGACGCCATGGGCGAGCTCGAGTATTATGTGATTGCTGACGAGGATGAACTTTTCCCGGGAACTGACCAGAAAGGCTATCACGAGTCGTCTCCGTTTGCAAAGCTCAATGAGTTCAGGACGGAATGCATGGCCCGTATTGCTCAGGCCGGGGGACAGATCAAGTATGGCCACAGCGAGGTCGGCAATTTCACCAGAGACGGAAAAACCTATGAGCAGAATGAAATCGAATTCCTTCCTGTTCCTATAGAAACGGCTGCTGACCAGATTCTTCTTGCAAAATGGGTAATCCGCACGCTTGCATGGGAATATGGCCTGGATGTCACTTTCGCTCCGAAAATCATCGTAGGCGAGGCCGGTTCAGGTATGCATATCCATATGAGAATTATGAAGGACGGCAAGAGCTGCATGACCGAAAGCGGCAAGCTTTCAGATATCGCGCACAGAGCCATCGCCGGCATGATGACGCTCGCTCCTGCTATTACCGCGTTCGGCAACAAGAATCCAACTTCATATTTCCGTCTGGTTCCTCATCAGGAGGCCCCGACCAATATCTGCTGGGGTGACTGCAACCGTTCTGCACTCGTGCGGGTCCCATTGGGCTGGTCCACTGCCAATGACATGTGCGCGGATGCGAATCCGGTGGAGAACCACTGCAAGTATTCTGATGGTTACGAGGTCTCAGACGCCTCAGCCAAGCAGACTGTAGAGATGCGTTCTCCTGACAGTTCTGCGGACATATATCAGCTCATGGCAGGTCTCTGCACCGCTTGCCGCTATGGCTTGGAAATGCCTGTGAAAGAGGCTCTTGAACTTACTGGCCGCACTTATGCGGGATTGAATATCCATACCAAGGGGTCCAAAGATTTTGCTGAATTGCCGGGCTGCTGCAGTGAATCTGCCGATGCTCTCGAGCAGGAGCGCAGCGTGTTTGAGCAGGACAATGTCTTCTCTCCTCGCATGATAGACGGTATTATCAGGTCCTTGCGCTCTTTCGGTGACAAGGGTCTGCTTGCCGATGCTCAGAAGGATCCGGACAAGGTCAAGGCTCTCGTGGACAAGTATTTCTACTGCGGATAACAGCATTGACTGAACAATAAAAGAAGGTGGCCGGAATTCTGGTCACCTTCTTTCATGTCTGTTGTGCAGTTCTCTGTCGCCAATGTTCTGACAGAGGCGTCTGCTACTGATTTACGCGCTTGTATGTCAATGCCTTAGCTCCTGCAGATTTTACTGATGCGTTGGAGATGATCTCATCGCTTACATCCGGTGCCTGGAAGACCTTTCCTTCTGCGAAATCCTTTCTTGCCAGGTAGTACATGGAGACTGGTTCGTCATTGCCTTTTTCCGAGCCGTTCAGGAATTTGGAGAACTTGCCCTCTGCATTCATTCCGCAAGGCCATAGAGCCGTCATTTCGGCACCGAGATTGCTTCCTGTATATTCTTCTCCCTCAATCTTTATGACAGTCTTGTTCTTGTTCCCGATATAGCCGTGGAAGCCTACTTTCCATGATGGCATTATTTTAACTGCATACTCTTTGTCATATGGCTCATATAGACTATTGGTGGCGCCTCCGCTTATCTGTGAGAGTACGAACCATGAAGTGTATGCCCATTCTGTCTCGCCCTCGGTCTTGATGGTCTGAGGAAGAGTAATCGTGAAATGCTCGTCGATTTTGTCGGTCGCGTTCTTGTAGTCGATGGTGATAGGGCTTGAACTGAATCTGTTCCTGTCACCGCCCCAGCCGGTAATTGTCAATGTATTGCTGCCAGATTTGGCTATCGTCACATTGAACGGCTTGCTTTCTACCAGTTCCAATGTGTTGTCTTCCTTTTTAGAGTACTGTCCGTTAGGCATGCAGACCCATTCTCCTACAAAGTCATCTATTGTGGCAGGGTGAGATTTGGATGCACCGTGGTTTATAGCATAGAAAGGATAACTCATGGAAACGTCTGAGATGATCTCAATGCCTTTCTTGGTTTTCTCTACGGCTGCAGCAGTGAACATCATGTCATCAGCTCCGTCGAATTCGAAACCGCACTGGCTCTTTCCTTGGATGATATACTTGTCCTTTACAAGTGATTCCCATGTCTCGCCTTTGTCGATATGGTTCTGGATATCTGTCTCAATCCAGGATTTTGCGTCACCCTTTGAACTGTATGCCACAGCACCTACCCAGTAGTAAATGCCGTCATCGCTCGGTTTTACAAATGCGCTGTAATACAGATAACCGCCTTTCTTGTCGTAACATTCGTAAGGAGTAATCTCGAATGTGATGGCCTTGCTGTCGGTGGTCACGTCCTTGTAGAACCAGTTTGACGATGCCTTGCCGTCCTTTGTGGCAGCGATTCTGACTGTGTATGTCCTGCCAGGGTGCAGACCCTTTGCGATATAGTTTGTCTCTTTGATGTTCTCCTTCACTACATCGGCATTGATGCCGTCAGCGAGGTATGTGATTTCGATTCTGTAACCGTCTGCTCCATTGACAGGATTCCACATTGCCGTCAGCGAAGTGGCTTCTGCAATTATCTGAACATCAGGTGCTGCAAGCGCTCCGTTATTTCCGCCCTGCTCTTCGTTGCTTTTTGTGCAGCCTGCAATGGCCATAACGGATAACAATATTGAGAATATTTTATGTTTCATTATTTCTGAAAAATTAAAATTCGGCAAATGCCCTAACTCGATGTGTTTGTTTTTTGTCCAGTTTGTCCGGGTTTGTTACGGAAGTTCCCGACTGCATGTCGAAAGCATATACGATGCTCGGACCGGTCTCATTTGAAGACCAGTATATGCCGTCTGTCAATGCCGTTCCTTTCTTGTCGGTCAGGCATTTGTTGAACCAGGCCTTGCTTGATGAGTCATCAGCCTTGGACTTGATGGAACCGGTACCCTGCTCAGTGTCATTGGCCTCGTGACCGGTATATGCCTTGTAGAGATGGGCAAGTTCATTCATTGAAGGTATGAACCAGTCCTTGAGCGAACCTACATTTTTTCTGCTGCACCAGTCGAATGCCGGATACTGGTTTCTCCAGTCCTTCATCTTATAGATACATTCAGTATTGTATTTTCCGGTCCCGGGCTGGGAACCCATAGCCTCCTCGTGTCTGTAGGACCATACGGCTTCCGTCTCATTCAGCGAAACCACCATTCCGTGCTCGCCTTTTTCGTCCACGCTTATGACAATGCCCTTTACAAAGCCCTGTTCATAGTAGTCACCTACCTTATAAACTGGTGCTGATGGCTGATCCGGCTCGTCCGGCTTCTGCGGCGTGTCTGGATCATTGCTCTTGCCGCAGCCGCCCAGAAGGGCAACTGCCGCAAGTGCCAATGTTATGAATCTGCTGAAGTTTTTCATTATCGTGCAACAGCTATAGTTTCAGTCTTGTCGATTTTGACACCTTTCCACATGCCACTTGTTCCACCTTCTGCTTTAGACAAGTGGCTTGTCTTGACAATGTCAGAAATTATACCGTCTGAGTCATATGCAACGGCGTAGTAGTAGAACATTTCTCCTCGTGGACCATTAAATGGTTGAATGTTCTGGCATACTAAATATCCATACAAGTCCTTTGCGGGTAATATAGGGGTTTCTTTCAGGAGCAGTGTCACCAGTTCTTCTGAACTCTTTCCAGCCCACTCGTCTGTTCCGGTAAATGCTTTTGTGTAAAGCTTCCCGGCTGAAGCATAAGGTACAGCATCCGCAGAAATATTGTATTGTGTCTGCCCTACAAAACTTCCTCCGAATTCATCCATATTTCTGGCATTCATGGCCATAGATATGCTTACCTTGCTCTTCTTCTCCTCGATGGTCTTGAATGAGGTCTTGAATGGCTCAGTCGTGTAAGTGCCGTCAGCCTTGATGCCGATCACATAAGCATAGTATTCTGTGCCGGCAGTAAGTCCTTCCCAATCCACGTATGTTCCCGTGCCAAACTGTGATTCTCCTGGGAGGAGTCGGGAAAGGAATTCTTTCCTGTCGAGTTTTGCATGGCTTTCATTCCATTCCTTGAGGCTGGCATCAATCTTTGCGTCCATGTGCTTCTGCAGGAATTCTTTCTCGCTTGAGGCTGCCACACCTGCATCGAACTCTGCTTTTGTGACATAGTTGAGAAGGAATGTCTGTCCTGTAGCCTTGTCGTCTCCTGAGACATTGACTCTGGCTGTAGTCTTGGAGATGTTGGATACTTTGATCGTATAGGTTGCATTTGTCGGACTTGCTGTCTTGGTCCTGATAGGGATTTTTACGATATTGGCCTTCTCTCCTGTCTTAGGAGTGCCGTTCGTGTTGCATGCGAAGATGAATACGTAGTAATCTTCATCAGGAATCAGGTCCGTAAACGAGCCTTTTGCCCTGTCTGCAAAAAGATATGCGGAAATGTCGCCTTTATTTGCGGCTACCAGGTCTGCCACCATCTGCTCATCGGTTTCTCCCTCGAAGTAGATGGCTCTTTCCATCATCACGGCGAATGCTTCGCTATATGCCGCGAGAATGTTGAACTCGTATGTGATGTCGCTGATAGCGGACTTGGTTACGGTATATTCGTTGCGCGGTGTTTCCCCTGTAGTGACTTTTACTACTGTAGGATTTGTCGAGAATGAACCGTCATTGGCGATGCCGATAGCATACACATAATAGTCGTACTCGGGAAGAAGGCTGTTGTTTGTTTCTGATGTCTGGGTGTCGTATGTGTATTTGCCTCTTTTTGTAAGGTATGTGACAAATTCTGCCCAGCTCATCGCCTTGAACGTGTCGTTTTCAGTCTTGAGGGATGTTATGAATGTTTTTACGAAACTTGGTATGTTGGCCGGGTCATTTGCGCACTGGTCTTCATATTCATAAGCCGGCATAATGTCGAAGAAATAGAAAATGTCAGGGTTGCTCGGCTCGATATCGAATACGAAGTAGGTGGACTTTATCTCGGTCGGTGTGATGTTGAATGTCACCGTCTCATCCAGCTTTGGCTCAAGTGTCTTGAACTCATAGTAGCTCACCGCGGTAGTGGCGTTTCCGTCGAGGTCGAGGCCATATACGAAGAATACATATTCAGTGTTCGGTACGAGTGCAGTATATGGCTTATTCTGCATTCCGCTTAAAAGTGCTTCCTTGAGAATGTCCTGCAATGCCAGTCCGTTTGCCGTGGCAATCTGCTCGAACCATGCCTTGTAGGCTGCTGTAAGTTTGTCGGAGTCGCTGCTGTACAATTTGGCGAAATCCTCTTTTGAGATGACGTTGAAGTAGTAAGTGCCTTCATTGTTCTTAGGTGTGATGCGAACGCCGAAGGAACCCTGTGTAAGGTCCGTCTGTTCGATAGTGAAATCTTTGCTTTCCGGGCCCGGAGCAGGTTCGGAAGAAGATTTTTTGCAGCTCAATGTCAATGTTGCAGCTGCACAGAGTAATGCTAAGATGCGTTTCATTTTCATACCTCTTATCTTAGGGACTGTCGGGAAATGTTAATTAGTTGTCAAATATTTTTTGAGCGCTAAAACTCATTGCCGTAAGAATTTACCGCATTTTTTACTCTTGCGATGAAGTCTTCGACAGTCATAGTGCCCTTGTCTGTTCCTTCGTGACGGACTGAAACCAGATTCTCAGCTGCCTCCTTTTCTCCCACAATCACGAGCACAGGCACTCTGAGAAGCGAAATCTCACGAATTCTCTTGCCAAGTGTCTCGTTTCGGTCGTCTATTGAAGCGCGAATATCGGATTTTTTCATCAAATCACAAACTTTTTCTGCATATTCAGTGTATTTTTCGCTGACTGGCAGAACTTTAACCTGATCCGGAGCGAGCCACAAAGGAAGATGTCCGGCGGTATGTTCGAGCAATACGGCGGTAAATCTTTCGATAGATCCGAACGGTGCCCTGTGAATCATTACAGGACGTTTCTTCGAGCCGTCTTTGTCTGTATATTCGAGCTGGAATCTCTCAGGAAGGTTGTAATCCACCTGTACGGTTCCGAGCTGCCATTTTCTTCCGAGGGCATCCTTCACCATGAAGTCGAGTTTCGGACCGTAGAATGCAGCCTCGCCATACTCTACGACTGTCTTGAGTCCCTTTTCAGCAGCAGCCTCGATGATTCCCTGCTCTGCCTTGTCCCAGTTCTCGTCTGTTCCGATGTATTTCTCCTTGTGATTAGGGTCGCGGAGTGAAACCTGGGCTGTGAAGTTCTTGAAATTGAATGTACCGAATACATATAATATAAGGTCAATCACTTTCTCGAATTCTTCCTTGAGCTGGTCAGGACGCACGAACAGATGGGCATCATCCTGAGTGAAGCAGCGTACACGTGTAAGACCGTGAAGCTCACCGCTCTGCTCATAACGATATACAGTACCGAACTCGGCAAATCTCAAAGGAAGATCCTTGTAAGACCTCGGTTCTGAACGGAAGATTTCGCAGTGATGAGGGCAGTTCATCGGTTTCAGCATATACTCTTCACCTTCCTGCGGAGTATGAATAGGCTGGAATGAATCCTTGCCGTATTTTGCATAGTGGCCAGATGTCACGTAAAGCTGCTTGCTTCCGATATGAGGCGTAACTACAGGAAGATATCCGAACTCGTCAAGTTTCTTGCGGAGGAAGTTCTCCAGCTGGAGTCTCATCACGGCACCTCTTGGCAGCCACAACGGCAGACCGAGACCTACACGTGAAGAGAATGTGAACAGTTCCATCTCCTTGCCCAACTTTCTGTGGTCACGCTTCTTGGCCTCTTCCAGGAGAACGAGATACTCGTCGAGGAGAGACTTCTTAGGAAATGTGATACCATATACGCGGGTAAGCTGTGGACGTTTCTCGTCACCTCTCCAGTATGCGCCTGCAAGTGAAGTCAGTTTGACAGCCTTTATCTGCTCAGCGCTTCTGAGGTGAGGTCCGCGGCACAAATCGGTGAAGTTGCCGTTCTCATAGAAGGTAATCTTGCCGTCCTCAAGTTCATTGATCAGCTCAACCTTGTACTCGTCACCTTTCTCCGTGAAATATTTGAGGGCATCAGCCTTGGATACATGAGAGCATTTGAAAGCCTCCTTGCTGTGCGCGAATTCCATCATCTTCTTCTCGATAGCAGGGAAATCCGCATCAGTAAGCTGTCTGTCACCAAGGTCAATGTCATAATAGAATCCGTTTTCAATAGCAGGTCCGATGCCGAACTTGACACCCGGATACAGTGCCTCGAGTGCCTGTGCCATAAGGTGAGCAGATGAATGCCAGAATACCCTCTTGCCTTCTTCATCTTCCCACTTGAGAAGTCTTACGGAACTGTTTTCCTCAATAGGGGTATCCAGTCCGATGACTGTTCCCTTGCCTATCGTAGTATCACCTTCCGGTTTGACTGCCACAGCCAAAACTTCTGCTGCCAGCCTCGGGCTGATACTCTCCGCAATCTGATAACCTGTTACGCCTTGCTCAAAGGCTTTGACGCTTCCGTCAGGAAATGTAATGTTAATCATAACACAATAATTAATAATTGAATTGGACTAACCAGTATTTACAAACCAAGTACTTGAACTTGATTAGCCATATTATTAGTCAAGAGCGCAAAGTTAAGAATTATTCTGCAGATTCTGAACAATCCGCCGTTATTTCACTATATTTAGAAAAAGTGATTACTTACTAATAGCTTAAAATTTTTTTGAGTAGAATTTGAGAAAGAAATTAAATAGAGCTTCTTTATTCTCCACTTCATAGGTGTGCGGTCCTGGTAGTAGTATCAATTTTGCCTCTTTCTTATGTTTGATACATTCATTGTACGCCTCCACAGATTGGCCGAACCAACAAGTCTCATCGTCTAAGGTATGGACAATCATAATCGGGCATTCCCAGTTGCAGACATAGTTTGCTGGGTTAATATCACTGATGCTTTGTATATACTCTTCTATATTCGATGAGTCAGAATACTCCATCATGACTTCTTTCGGATTCGCCTTGCAGTGAAATGGATATTTGGCTAGATTGAAAACGCCGCAATGACTAATGATTTTTTTGAATGTTTTGGTGGCATTATATTTCCCTGCAATTAGCAAGGCATCATATCCTCCGTAACTTCCTCCATACAAATAGACTTCATTAGCGTCTATCTGAGAGACAGCGTCTATTGCATCATGTGTTCCCTGCAGAATGTCATCCACGTCGAACTTGCCATAATTGCCACGCAGGCATGTGTCCCATTCGTCTTTTATGCCTATGACGCCTCGTCTTAATGGGATGACCACATAAAATCCCGCCTGCCTAAAATGCCAGTATATAGAACCTTGCTCATCAACATTTGGAATATGAACAAATGGACCGCCAAGACATATGACCAGACATGGGCTTTTCTCTGCGACAGTCTCAAAAGGTTCTAATACTAGGGTCTGTAGTCCAGCGGTATGTTTTGACGCAACTATCTTGTATGCGTCACATCTTATCTCCGTAGATGTGCTGCGCCCGGGGCCTTCCTCATCAAGTATGTATCTATACTTTTTTTGACAGAATTTATCAAGTTTGATTTCCTTGTCCGTAGAGTGCCAAAAGCCGTACATGTCCCGTTTCATCGTCTGTTGCAACGATAACGACCAATCACGCGTAGACAACGGATTAATCGCTGATATATCCGTTTCTTCCACGCTGACCAATCTAAATCTACGCCCCATGAACTAATACAAATTTACATCTTCAATAGCAGCGTCGATACAGATCATCGTGAGCAAGAAGTCGGTGTCTATGAAAGCCTCATCATTGTTAATCTTTGCAAGGTAATCCGAAAAAAGAGTCACGTTGGATTTTTCTGCCAACGATGTAATTGATACTCTGTATTTTCGGATGAGTTCAGATGATATCTTGCTGCATAGGGTTTCTGTAGTGACCGAGTTAACATTCAATCGTTCTATGTCAAGATATACTTTATAAAAATCATTCTCGCTTTCTTTCCACTCGCTAGGAATAGACAGTATGCTGCATATGTTATCTATGTTGTTCTGACTTGCGTTACAATAGTGCTGGACGTGCAATCTGAACAGTTCTTGCAGTATAATACTTTTGAAGAACTCCTTGTCCTTTATACCTTCCTCCCATTGCCTATTATACTTGAAGCGCTTGTATAGATACGGCATTCTAATTAACACATCATTGCCAATTTCAGCGGCTATTCGAATCATTCTCAGCGGGTTATACAACAATTTGCGCCTCACCTCCATTATAAGTTCAGGAGCTGACGTTGCTAAGTCTACTTCACTATTGTATTTTTCCATAGACTGTTTTAAATCCACCATCAGCCTGTATGTTTTTTTATTCCCATTATAGTCACGTAGGTTGAAGTAATCTTCGTGGGAGGGTAAGCGTAAACGCAAAAGCAGACTTTTTGCCGGAGTAAACTTCTGTTGTCTAATGTTGCGCAACTGACATGAGAGAAAAATTACAAAGCTGGAATAGAATGCGCCGACCAATTCTTTTGTCAGTTCCAATTGATTGTCAGCCGTCATTCGGGCCACGTTGTTGGAGATTCTTTTTGAATAATGATAAGCCCTCCACCCATAATATGCACCTATCGCACCAAATAAGGCGGCAAATATTGACACTGCCAAGGTCCAGATTGTATATGGAACGGGAGATGTGTTAATTGACATCAGCTCGAGATATGGCTGCAGTTTATCAACACTCTCTTTCAATTGTTGTAATAGTTGCTCATCCATCGTATAAATCTATTTTACAGTCATGTCTTCTTTACAGTCATGTCTTCGTCGGAGTATGCCTGCTTTATTGAATCATATAGTTTTGCTTTCTTATTCTGCATCATCCACCTACGGAAGATTTCACAACGCTCAACCTTTATTTCTTCCGGAATGTTGTCCTCCATCAAGTATGCTTTTGTGCCCTTTCTACGGCTGAATTTATTGATGTTTATGTGGTCAAAGTCACACCGCATCAGGCATGATAGTGTCTGAAGAACGTCGGCATCGGTCTCTCCTGGGAATCCGACAAGAATCTGCGTGTGTTTGCTCACAGGATAGCCATTGGCGTTAATATCCTCCATGCAGCGTATGAAAGGTTCTATGTCAGGATTGCGATTCATTGCCCTAAGAATTACCGGGCTGGCGGATTGAATGGCGCAACAGAAGTAATTTACAAAGCCTGATTCAAAATGTGACTTTAGACCTTCGTAATATCTTACAAGAATGTCTGGATGAATATAACGGATGGCTACCGTTATGTCAGGGTCTATGGCGTGTACGTCGTTGAGCAGTTGAATGATATTTTCTCCAAAGTCGGAACCATAGCAGCCTATCTCATCGCCAATAAGCAGGAACTTTTGGTAGCCGGCAGCTACGCCCTCACGGAATTGACGTAAAACCAATTCCTTATCAACGCTGCAGAAATTGCCTATGCCAAGTTTTGTGGCGCAGTAGCTGCAATTGCCCGGACAACCATACGACACTCTTATCTGATAAACGTCACTGCTTTGCCATACATATTTTCGCATGGTGCAAGCATCATACTGGCGCATGCAAATTTGTGTGCCTTGCGCCTTGTCGATTGAGTGGAGCATCCGCTCCTCGCTGTTGAGGGGCAAGACACAACGCTCTTCGTCTATTTCTGAATGAATGTTGAAATATACGTCTTTGAACAGAACTGAAGCGTTGATTATGAAATCAAGTTCTGGGAGTTCATTATATGTGAGCAGTCTGGCAGTGGGAGCTGTATCAAGTATGCGTTCACGGGCAAATGCCGGCAGGCAACCGCTAATAATAAAGACAGAATCCGTCCTGCGTTCGCTCTCAAGATTTCGAATCATGTCTATGGCCTGATTCTCTTCGTTGTGCGTGACTCCGCAGCAGGTCATTATTATTATATCCGCATCTGCGGGAACGGACGCCTTGCTCCAGCCGTTCAGCCTGAAATACTTGGCTATACGTTCTGTTTCGTGCCATAGAACAGCACAGCCGTTGGAAGCGAAATATACTGTATTCATTATATTATATTATGTTACACTGTTTTACGAGTTCAACTATCAAATCGACTGCAGAATCAAGGTCGCGTTCATCGCACATCTCAACAGCCGTGTGCATATAACGATTCGGAATGCCAAGAGTAATAGTGGAAATACCTTTCCCCGCCAGTTGTAGCCGTGGAGCATCCGTGCCTCCAGTTGCGCGTGAACCGGCAGACAATTGAATGTTGATTTCTGCATATTTCGACAATCCGATGACTTTTTGTGCTAAAGAAGGGGTAGTGTCAGTGTTCATCATTACCACGACACCATAACCTAACCTGACATCTCCATTTTTCCTCTTTGACATTTCCGGCGCATCGGTGGCATGACACACGTCTATGCTTATAGCGATTGAAGGACATGTATTTGCTACAGCAACCTGAGCTCCTTTGCACCCGACTTCTTCCTGTGTTGAAAATGCAGCTGTGACGGCGCAGTGCTGAGGCATGGCTACAATGCGTTTAAGAACTTCGCATATTACCGCAACACCGGCCTTGTCATCAAGACCAAATCCTACTAGACGGTTATTCTGCCTAAAGAGACTGGAGATGAAAACCACGGAATCACCAACCCTCACGTTGTCTTTGATTTCATAGTCACTGGTCGGAACGTCTATCCAGATATTTTCCGCATCGGGAACAATCTTGCGCTCGTCCGCTTTCTGTTCATGTATCGGCTTTTTCCCGATAAACCCAGTATATTTCTTGCCGGTATGCGACCTTACTTCCACTTTCTGTCCTATGGAAGAAAGAATATCTACACCGCCAAGAGGCCGGACGTATATGAAGCCGTTGTCGTCAACGTAGGATACCTGGAATCCCACATTATCAATATGAGCCTCAAGTAAAACGGATGTTTCGCTGCCACAACCTGGCAATCTGGCGTATATGTTGCCCAATGAGTCAGTTGAAATGCTAGCGACACCCGACAAGTAGCCGTTTATGATATTTACGGCATCCTGTTCATGCCCTGATGGTGTAGGGGTTGATATAAGTTTTGACAACAGTTCAGTATTCATACATTTAAATTGTATTTACGCAAAAGGAACTCTTTCATAAATGATTGCATAGACCTGCAATAGGCCTCCTTTGCATCGTCGTTTATACTACAGTTGTCGGCATAACATCCACCGGCGCAATGCCAACGCGCAATGCAAGATTTGCATGATTCACGACTGTTGTAGTCGTGGGAAAGAATTTTAGCCAATTTGTCTTCATCAATTGTCAGAGTGCCATCATCGTTTATATGTCCATAAATAAACTGGTCGTAGGCCTTATCTCTCTCTGACGATACTGTATGGCAGATTGAGACAGTACCCTCCGCAGTGACAACGAATTTTCCCGGACAATACCTGTTGCTGAGGCAGCTGGCATTGTTGTAGTAAGGCGAAGTAAGGAAAATGTGCTTCTCAGAAGCAATATCTAAAGCCTTGTAGAAATTAGTCACAAACGCATCGTAATACTCCTGACGCTCTTGTGTATCGGAAAAATAATCCGATGAGATGATCGGTTTGAATGACACCTTCTTGACTAAAGGCATAGTGTTCCCCATGTTTTCAATCATCTCGACCATTCGGTTTACATTGTCGATCGTTATGACCGTGTTCAGGGCAACATCAACACCATTTTCTGCGAAATGGTTGATGTTGGCCATGACTTTACGGTATTGTCCGCGCTGCTTGTTTTGTATTTCCTCGAGGATATCGAATGAAACAGAAAGGCTGACATTATGCTTAAGAATAAACTGTACGATGTCTACGTTGATAATAGACCCATTGGTCACTATTGATAAAGGTAACTTTCTGCCGTTACGTTCCGAGAGATCAATTGCGTGCAGTAGGGCAGGCTTAAGCAAATCCCACGACAATAGAGGTTCGCCACCTCCGAGGACCGAGATAGTAAGCCGCTTGTTTTCTGCACGACCTTTTTCAAAGAAAAAGTCAATGGCGTACTTAAGTTTATCTGGAGATATTTCCTTTCCGCTACGTCCATATGCGGAATAACAATATGTACAATGAAAATTGCATTTGCTGTTCGGCAATATCATCATGTTGAGCAGTTCTGATGAATCTGCCAATTTATGATATATCGGCCTCGGTTTGTCGCATAGATGGGAATATATTTCACGTGAATGCTCACTTACCTGAGCATCGGGATTCGTGACTAGAGTCTCCATCTCCGACACGATCTGTTCCGTGCCTACCGAAGCATATCCGGTTAGTGGTAGATAGATGAGAATATGTTGACTATCAATGCGGTGCAGATAAATCTCTGCGTTGTTTAATGTCTGGTTTATCATAACAGTTCCGCTTTTAAGTCCCGTCCTTGGACTCCTGTAAATCTTACTGAATAGAATGACCCTGTCTGTAATGGCAAGGAAGAGTGGAGAAGCACTTTAGGGTCGGCCATAGGCGTGCTGTACTGACGACGTGCGAGGTAGGTTCCGTCCTGCAATATAGAATCTATTATGACTTGTTCGTCCTGTCCTATGAGCGTATTGTTGCGTTCTAAATAGATTTGTTTTTGTATATCCATCAGTCTTAATGCTCTGTGTCGCTTTATATCTTCGGGGACATCATCAATATAGTGTTTGTCGGAATATGAGCCAGGCTGATGTGAATATGGAAATACTCCCATCCGTTCAAAACGCTGCGCCTTTACGAATTCGACCAGTTCCTCGAAGTCTGCCTCTGTCTCTCCGGGATGCCCAGTCATCATGGTTGTACGCAAATAGATTCCGGGGACACGGCTGCGGATTTCCTTTATTAAATCTTCGGTCTGTTCGCGCGACATGCCCCGTCTCATGAGACGAAGCATTTTCGTGCTACAGTGCTGCAAAGCCATGTCAAGGTACTTGCATACGTTGTCACGCTCTGCCATAACATCAAGCAAATCTGTAGGGAATCCCAAAGGATAACCGTAATGAATACGTATCCAGTCAATTCCTTCTATATCAGAAATGCGTTTGACGAGTTCCGCAATTGCATGTCTGTGATATATGTCAAGGCCATACGCCGTTGTATTTTGGGCGACAATCTGAATTTCCCTTATGCCTGTTTGTTGTAAATATCGACATTCTGCAACTATTTCTTCTATCGGGCGGGACTGCATGGGACCATTCAGAATAGGTTTTATGCAATACGAACATGGCTGATTGCAACCCTCTGATATTTTGACGTATGCGTAATGCCTCGGCGTAGTAATTTTCCTTTGGAACGAGTTCGTATATTCGCCTCCAAGACGTTTGATTATATCTGCCCAATGGAAATTGCCGAATACGGCATCAATTTCAGGAATATCCGACCGCAGAGCCTCGCCACGCTTCTGTCCGTAACAACCCATCACCCACAACTTGCCAATCTCGTTGTTGCGTTTCCGTGCAGCCTGCGAATGCAGCAGTTCAAGTGTATCATGCTCCGCATCGCCAGTAAAACCGCATGTGTTAACAATCAGAATATCAGATTCAGCATCTTTCCTGCCAAATTCGACATCGTGCCCGATTGCCTCGATTTTGGCCATCAGCCATTCTGAATCTACGAGATTCTTAAAGCAGCCTATGTTGATTATTCCTACTTTCATACTTAAACTGCTAGCCCCTCCATATTCTGTGCGTCACCAGTTATGATCTCCACCTTCACCAAATCATTGATCATATTGCCTGTATCGGGAAACATGACGCTGCGATGTCTGTTGTCTCGTCCGAAGCACACGCCATCTTCTATCCGTTCCACAAGGACAGACAACTGACGGCCAATATCGGATCTGTGATATTTTTCGCGCATGGCTTTACGTAAGTCCATTACTCGCGTCTTTCTGCGCATCTTTTCATCTGCCGGAACATCATCGGACAGGGTGTCGTAGGCGCGGGTATGCTTGCGCATGGAAAAACAGAATATATTGATATCGTATGGCTCAGTATCATGTATCAACTGTAATGTCTGATCAAAGTCCTGTTCTGATTCGGTACAGAAACCAGTCATGACATCCGTAATGATGCTCATATCCGGAATCGCCTGCCGGACTTGTTCCACACTTCGCCGGTAATCATCTGTAGTATAACCTCTGTGCATAAGTTTGAGGATGCGGTCGCAGCCGGATTGCACAGGCAGATGTACCACGGCCATTATATTGCTGTGCTTACGCATCACTTCTGCGGTCTTTGCGGAGAAATGCAGGGGATGCGAGGACAGGAACTTGATTCGTTGATTCGGGCATACCTCAGCAACCTTCTCAAGAAGGTCGGCAAAATCATAAATTTCCCCGTTCTCTGAAGCTGAATACTTGTCGATTATGTGCCCTACAAGTGTTATTTCTTTAAAGCCATGACGAGCAATGTCCTTTGCTTCTTCGATTATTGCCGCCATTGGTTTGCAAGTTTCACGACCTCTTGTAAAAGGTTCTATACAGTAGGTGCAGAATTGGTCACATCCTTTCATTACCGTTATGGCTGCCGTCGTGGTGTCTTCAATCAGTCTGGTGGGAACAATCCCAGCATATATCTCTTTATTGTCCATCTGCACCTCATATATTCCATGCTTTCCCTGCTCAATTGCATGAAAAATGCGAGGCAGCGAACGATAAGAATTTGGATTTACAATCGCTGCAACCTGACTGTATTGGGTAAAGACATCTGCGCTTATCATAGATGCAAAGCAGCCCGCGACGATTATTTTTCCTTTAAAGCCTTGTTCGTCAAGTAAGTTCAGGCGTTCAAAGATCTTATCATGCCCATCTTCTCTAACGGAACAAGAGTTCAAAATCACCACATCAACCTCGTCAATGGTTGGCGCATACTGGTGGCCGTCGGCCTTTAGAAGACTTATAACCACCTCACTGTCACAAATGTTCATGCGGCAACCATATGTCTCGATTGTGTATTTTAGCATTTCTTATCCTGTGCTTTTATGTACATTTCATATCGAAGCTCCATAAGCTTCTCCATCTTTGTCTTTTCAGGACAGCAATGGTTAATGTTTGTCCCTTCATATTTGTTGCGCATTCTTACGAGAGGACAACCTCCACCACATAGGCTGATAAACTGGCAATCAAGACATTTAGGGTCACGGGTATAGTCAACGCCAGCAATAAAACGGGAGAACTTGACCATGTCAAATGAACCGTCGTTGACATTTCCTACTTCTTGTTTCTTGTTGCCTACCATACGCCAGCATTTATACATTTCACCTTCCGGGCCTATCACAAAGGCAAAATACTTGCTGCCAACGCAACTGTGTCGTCGGAACTTTGGTAAGAATGACTTGATCTCTATGCCGTATCTGTCAAACATTTCCAATACAAAATCGGCCTTATAACCTCCTTCGCTGATGTTGTGTTCTGGAGATACGCATTCAGATGACAGCAAATCAGAGACAAATCCGGGATAAAGGTTAGCTCTTTTGTTGGATATTCGAGACCGGAACTCATCGTGGAACACTGCATAATCATCCTTATTCCGTCGGTCTATATTGCTGCGAATATCCACAGTTATGCTTTCGTCAACCTTGAGCAAATACTCAAGGTTGTTAATTATCGTGTCGTAAGTAGGTTTACCACCTAAAAGGAATCTGCGGCTGTCGTGTGTCTTTTTAGAGCCATCAAGAGTTATCTGTAAATGACGTATGCCCAACTCTCTCAACATCCTTGCTTTGTCGTCGGTGAGCAAATAACCGTTTGTTACCATTTTGGCGGAGTATTCAACGCCTAAATCTTGTAGTTTCTTAGTCAGACGGACTATGGACTTGAAATTGATTAGTGGTTCTCCGCCATACCAGACAACAGACAGACGTTTCATGTTTGGATTGGATTTCAGAAATCTGACGATATTGTCTTCTGTCCTTTCATCCATCATTATTGCAGGTCTGTCCTGCTCGTAACAGTATATGCAGCCGAAATTACACCCTCGCGTTGGTAGAATAGTCAGTGCAACATCGGAAGAATTGTATCGGTTCTTCTGCACATCGGCAAGATAGGCATTCAAATCATCTTCAATGTTGTCGACTATGATTCTTGCTTTGCGCAATGAATCACCATTTGCAAGGGTATCGCACAAGTCCGGATGGTCTTTCAATTGTTTCCAATCATTTATTGCCGAGTCGGGTATTCGTATGAATATTTGCGACATGGTGTTGAACAAAAGCCAGCCATATCGTTCTGTCTCGCAGAGAATGTTGTATTTTGACCAATACATATTAAAACAAATAAAATAAGGAGCAAGAAAGCCGTGGTATAACACAACTTCTTGCTCCCCCCCATAATGGATTAAAGACTTAAGTCGCCCCAGCACATATCGCAAGGACCACTTTCGTTGAAGTTGCAGAATGAATTTACAGAGGCAAATTCAACATTTGCAGACACAACCTGGAAAGAAATGCTTTTCATTTTGTTGAAATAATTAAGTTATCCCTACTCTATTATAGGCTTTTCAGCTACGCCTTTATAACTACTGCTGTATATCTGAGCTTGTCTCCTCGGAAACATTTTCAGACTTCTTGGAACATAGTTTCTTTATTAGAGAAATAATTCCGGTGATAAGGCCGATTGTAATCAACCATCCGAATTTTACTATGACTTTCAGAATCCAACCAAAGAATTCAAAAATCAATCCCATCAAATAGTCAATAATATCTCCGTCTTGTGCCATAGTTAATACAGTTTACAATTTTCTTCAATTTATTTTATGCTTCCTGGCCTCAGAAATTCCGACATCTTATTTGGATCGTCAAAATCAATCAATGGCTCTTTGGACGAGCGCAAAAGAGATAATGCTATCTGCTCTTCTGGATAAATCTCACCTTCTGCTGTTTTGAGATATATCCTACCATTGTATCTATACAATATGTAGCCTGGTCGACATTGCTTATTCCTCTCCTTTAATGCGCATATACCGGCTTTGATCCCTTTCTCATTTGTTATCCTATATACATAGTGAGAACAACTCTCTCGGAAAATACATTTATCATGAAAACGCCCAGGAATCAGCCAATATGCTTTTATAGCCCATAGAAAAACTCTTCGCACCGTAATTTGGAAACTATTTTCTAAATATAACAATGGCGACAGAAGCCTCATATCCGGGTTTGGCGCCTATTCCAAGACATCCGTTTGTGCCTGCCACATTGGTTGAAATATTATCCATACGATAAAACTCATAACCATTCAATTTTTGGTTATCGATTAGAGTTTGAAGTTGCTTTGCAGCCTCTTCGGCTGATCCATCGTGCTTAAGATTAGCATTAAAGGGAACGACTTTATATTCCATAAAGTTTGTTATTATGTTTCTCCATCAGCCCCATATGGAGAAATAAACACAAGAAGCGTGGGACTGATACGCTCCACTTTAGCTGCTGAAGGTCCTAGGAAAACCTGTAAATACGAAAGTGGATAACAGCCCCACGCTATTGCGTGGAGACCATTATGCCATCTTCTTGTATTTACGTGTATTGGTGAATTTCCTAGGTTCACAGCACTAACAAGATGAGCATAACGCCTCTAAATATGTCGTTTTATCGTTAACCCAAAAAACTGGCCAACGACATCGCAAATTTAATAAAAATAATTTACCCCCAATAGAAATTGTTAAAATTCAAAGAATTTCAATGACATACCGGGGTGGGACGGCATGAAAACGCCCCGGCAGGGTTGGTGTCGGGGCGGTATAGAATTGTGTGTCAGTTCTATTTAAAGTATTCCTTTCTGGTGCCGGGGCTAGCATCAAGGAACTTACAGTTTCTCTGTCCTTAGGCTGATGAACCTCTTGATGTCGTCTTCGCTAGGGAGCTGAATCATGTATTTCTGGACGAAAAGGTTAGTGTCCATTCCGGCTGTAGCATACTTCACAAGAGTCTCTCCTTTGTCTGTGCATAGGAGAATGCCGATTGGTGGATTGTCTCCTGGGTGCATTTCCTCGTTCTTGAAGTAATTGAGATAGGTGTTAAGCTGCGAAGCGTATTCATGACGGAACTTGTCGACTTTCAGCTCGCAGAGGATACTGCATTTTAGGATGCGATGGTAGAAGACAAGGTCTATGAAATAATAGTCATTGTCTATAAGTATCCTTTTCTGCCTCGCTTCGAAGCAGAAGCCACGTCCCATCTCCAAGAGGAATTTCTGAAGATGGTCCAAAATTGCTGTTTCAAGGACACTTTCGTCCACAATGCTCACATCCGGTATATCCAAGAACTCAAACACGGCTGGAGAGTTGATGATGTGCTCCGGTTTCAGCTTTGCCGCCTGCTTCTGGACTTTAGCGGCAAGTGCTTCTTTGTCTTTGGACAAGCCGCTGCGTTCGTAGTATGCCGTTGCTATCTGTCTTTCGAGTTCGGCATTTGTCCAACAGCCTTGCATGTTCTCAATCTCGTAAAAGGCTCTTTTCAGCGGATCTTCTATGCTGGAGAGTGTCAGCAGATTTGAGTAAGATACCCTTGTAAAGAGCTTATCAGCAGGAACTTTCCACGGTTGATCAGATTCGGCGGACATCCGCCGAATCTCGGTATTGTTGTAGAATTCGGCGGATAACCGCCGAATTTGGCTTTCGCCTTCAATGCCGACATAAGAAGCTGATGGAAAGGAGCTTGCAATATATTGGGCAATCACCGGCGCAAACCCGGGATATACTTGATAGAGCTGACGGTATTCCCTGAATCGTCTTTCAGTAAAACCACGGCTGTTTATCCGTTGCTCAAGGCTTTTGAGCAACTTTGCGCCATACTGCGCCCTGTCCTCACCATGCTGTTCGAATTCGGTGATATAGTACCCGATAACCCAGTTTCGAGCTGTGAGCGACAGGTTTATCGAGTGCGCTGCCTGAATTTGAAACGCATCCTTGGCGCTCCTGATGATATTTACCAATGATTCGAAATCCACGTCAAGTCTATTTATACCACAAAGATACGTTTTTTATCTCATAGATTTTCACGAGGAGTTCTGGAGTATGTTTTATTCTGTGGATTTTCGTCCCTGTCCCACGTCCCGAGGGCGGGACGGGTGGGGACAGTTGGGACACGTGGGACAGTGCTGGGTGTCCCACGTTTTGGGACAGTCAGCGATGAGTAGGTCGGCGATGTCGATGTGTGCTTCTCGCTGCTCGGGCGTGGCGGTCTTTTCAAGGTAGTCGCTGATGGTGATGTCGTAGCCTTTGAGTTCACCAAGTTTGGTGCGCCAGGTGTCGTAGGCGTCGATGTCGGGAAAGGCGATGATGGTGCGGCCTCGGAGCGGGCGCATCTTCTCTTCGCTGAGCTGGGATTTGCCGCCGGTGGCGAGCCAGATGTGTTCTGGCATGAGGGCTGCGCAGATGATGGCGGTCTTTTCGCTTTCGACAAGGGCGACGCTGCGTCCAGGGTATTGCGGGAGGCTTGAACTGATCTGGAAACAGGAGGCGGTCGATGGTCTCCTGGGCCCAGTCCTGAGTGAAGCTGCTGATGGCAATCTTGTTGCCTTCTTCTGTGAGGTGGTTGACGATGCGGTCAACATCGGCTTTTGCTCTATGTGCTTCTCTGACCTCTTCGGTGAGAATGCGCTGCTTGATGACGATTTCGCCACCATTGAAAAACTTGGGGAGGATGTAAAGGAGGATGTAAACGTGTGTGTGGGCGCGGAGGGCGACTTCGCGAGTGTTGCGGTAACGCAGGAGGACTTCTGATTTGCCAGTGTCTTTGCTGGCGCGGCTTGAGAGCGACAGGGTAATTGATGCCCTAAATCTTAAATTTTTAGCAATACAAAGTTACCTGCAAGTGGGGACAGAATAAAATCAGATTGTCCCCCTAACTGATAGCTGTTGTATTTTTTGGAAATTTGACAGACGTTAAATAGCCGCTTTAACCCTTTTATAGTCAGAGACTTAAACCTCTTCTTTTAGTGACTTCTATTCCGCTTCGTTCTGGTGTAATCAGATATTTTTTCCTATATTTGCAGCCGTTGAATCAACAAAATTTCCGACAATAATGAGACAAGACATTGACATGCGCACCATACTCAATGAAGCAGCGAAATCAGGCCTGCTTCTCGGCCTCTTCACAGGGGTATTCATCTACGTCGCGATGCTGATCGGAATGATCAATTCGGACAGTTTCGGTGCCAAACTTATGATTTCCGTTGTCAATGCCCTGCTGTGGATGCTCAAGTTAGTGGGTTGCCTGTGGCTTCTGAGATTCTTCATGCTCAGGTTCGCCGTGGCAAATCCGACACTTACGCCACGTTCGTCATTCAGGTTCGGAATGTTTACTGCATTGTTCTCCGCCATCATCGTGGCCGGCATCGGACTTGTCAACATCACATTGATCGCGCCCGAAAGCATGCAGAGCGCAATTGAAGCAGCCATGCAGTCCTACTCGTCGGCCCTGAGCGCCAGCGACCAGGTCACATTGGAAAGGACGCTAAGCCGTCTGCCCCTGATATCATTCTTTTCATCATTGGTATATTGCTTCCTGTTCGGGACGGTAGCCGCGAAGATTTTCTCCGCATCGATACCCCCGCGGGACATTTTCGGCGAACCTACTGACTCAAACGAAGAATAAGATCAAACCCTCCGGAATATGGAAAATTCTATTGACTTGACTATCATCATTCCTTTTTTCAATGAAGAAGAATCATTGCCGGAACTTGTGGCCTGGATCCACAGGGTCCTCGACAAGGAGGGATGGAAATATGAACTGATAATGGTGGATGACGGAAGCAGGGACGGTTCCTGGGAAGTCGTCAGGAAACTGTCGGAGACAGACCCGACCATACACGGCATCCGTTTCAGAAGGAACTACGGGAAGTCGGCCGCCCTTTTCCACGGATTCAAAGCGGCCAAGGGCAATGTAGTATTCACCATGGACGCCGACTTGCAGGACTCGCCGGAAGAGATTCCTGAAATGTACCGGATGGTGGCAGTTGACGGATGGGACGTAGTTTCAGGATGGAAGCAGCACCGTCAGGACAACAAGCTGACCAAGAATCTGCCTTCCAAACTGTACAATGCCACCGCCCGTTGGATAACAGGCATCAAGCTGCACGACATGAACTGCGGACTGAAAGCGTACAAGAACGAGGTCGTCAAGAATATAGAGGTGTATGGGGAAATGCACCGCTACATTCCGTATCTGGCCAAAAATGCCGGTTTCGAGCGTATTACCGAGAAGCCGGTCCACCACCAGAAGAGAAAATACGGAAAGAGCAAGTTCGGAATGGAAAGGTTCGTGAACGGATTTCTCGACCTGCTGTCGTTGTGGTTCCTCAGCACATTCGGAAAAAAGCCGATGCACTTCTTCGGATTCACTGGAATCCTGATGTTCCTTGCAGGCTTCATCCTCACCATCATACTGATTGCAGCGAAACTGATACACCAGAGCGGAGGAATGCATTTCCGCCCTGTGACGGACCAGCCCCTGTTCTACCTGGCGCTCCTCGCCGTAATTCTGGGCGTCATGCTGTTCCTGGCCGGCTTCATCTGCGAGATGGTCTCACGGAACTCGACGGAACGCAACAAGTACAATGTCAAAGAAGAGTTCTGAACTCTATCACATGGCAGTAAAAAAAGAGGGTGACTAAAAAGCATTAGTCACCCTCCTTGCTTTTTGGCGAGGTCAACCTCGACCTTGTCTCCTAAGTTTTTGTGAATATTTAGTTGATAATTATTCATAAAAACGTTATAATCAAAATTATCCTTTGTTTAAAGAAGTTTATTGGCTACCTTCATAGCGGTTTGAATAAAATGCCGCCTTGAAGGTGCCTGAGGACATATTCCCCCAATAATTGATGTCCTTGACGCGACAGAGGAACGGAACACGAACATTAACAAATGGATGAGCCTGTCCAGAGACAGGATAGGACGCATCCGAATTACGAACTTAACAAATTTTTACATGAAGCACTTCTTATGCTTGATGATCGCCTGCATCGCGGCAGGCTTTGGGTGTTTGTTCGCACAAGACACCCGAACGGTAAAAGGCGTGGTCATTTCTTCCGAAGACAATCTGCCCGTCATCGGGGCGGCTGTCATGGAGAAAGGGACCAAGAACGCCACGATGACAGACATCGACGGTAAATTCACCTTGAAAGTCAGGCTGTCAGCGAAAACTCTGGAAATCAGCTGCCTTGGCATGAAGCCCAAGGATGTGGGCATCACTGACGGAGGCTGACCCAAAAGGTCAGCTTCTTTGTTTATAAGGATCGTATCTGAATGTGA
>OGOZ01000075.1_pt1 | contig 65659 bp, 49 predicted proteins | sample 1552801 | NCBI WGS metagenome assembly OGOZ01 (sample SAMEA2580196, study PRJEB22360) | human gut metagenome | biome: human gut; feature: human-associated habitat; material: faeces | place: Denmark | collected 2008/2010 | reverse complement strand
GGGAATCAGTCGGCTGCTTCGGTCAAAAAGAAAACATTAAACGACAATCCCTATTTACTTGATCAAAAAAAGTTCTTCTGACAAGAATTCATCTTTTAAAGAACCTGTAAAATCCCAAATTTCATTTGATAATCTTTCTCAGGAAGAACTAAATGACCGGGATGAGATATTCCGCGAACTGATGAAGGGGGAAAATGCTGAAGAATTGACTAAATGCTATAACAAAAGCAGATCGCTGTTCATTCCTAAGGAAGATGGACGATTTGCGGGAAGTTTTTCCGGTTTGCTGTCAGAGAGTTATCGTGCGAAAAAGCTTAAGAATGGCAAACTCCACTACGAAATAAAAGGTGCATACGATTCCTTCAAATATGGTTTATGCATGGACGATGATCTTATCCGCAAGGCGGAGATTCTTATTACTATCTGCGCAAAATACGAGTATGGACCAAAATACGAACTCCATAAAGACGATGTGGAGAAATACGCGTTGCCTAGCCTCTCAAGGTAAGTTATTCAAATTAAATGATTTAATGTAATTGTGACAGAAAATAGAAACTAAAAAATTGAAATTAATTATGGGGTTATTTGGTTGGATTATAATACTGGCTGTAGCAGCTTTAGTATGCCGAGCATTGCGCTCAATTTGGGCGGCTGTTGATGGGATTGCTTACCTGTCTGTTCTTATCTTATTTATTGTCGTATGGGTGTCAGAAGGCTTCTGGACAGCACTTCTCGTTGGAGTTTTAGGTTCTATTGCTATTACTTTTCTTTTCGGAATAGGAAGTGGCACTGAGGTTAGAAAGTTCGGACATAAATACACTTTGACATGTTAAAAATGTGGATATGATAATTTGGAGATTATGGAACATACAGACTTCGGAGTTGTTACTCGTTGTAGAAGATGCGGCCAGGTCTGCCATCATACGCTGAATCATTAAAACGTAATTAATGATACAGATTGATACAATAGTCGATTGGATATTGACAGAGAGGTGTAATCTGATCAGTATTGTTCCATCAGGCTGGGGAATTATCGCAGGATTATTTGCATTCGGAGTCATTTCCATGTGTAAAGATGTAGTAGATAAATAATGACTTAAGTTTCTGAAAAGTCATGAAATAGTACAGAATGGGAATATAATCAATCATAATATTATATGGATATCGTAGATTTTCTTTTTAAAACACTGTTTGAAGCACTGGCTTGGATTATCAAGCTTCTTTGTAGTGCTGTAATCGGATTGTTTAGTCTGATTATAAAAGGAATTGCCAGCTTGTTCAATAAAAGCGAGGCGTAGTCCTAATTTAACGGCGGATTCCGAAAAGCCGGAAAAGAGTAGGAGATAACACTCAAACATTTATAGTTATGCTTACCGAAGTATTTACTGTCAATGAGAACGCCAGCAATTGTACAGCAGGATGCTGTGATGTGTTTGGCTATGGATGTTCTTGCGCTTGCAACAATAGCTAAGAGAGAAGTGTTTGCACTCTGCTGCGCATTTTTTGCGTAGCAGAGTGCTTTTTTTGTTTTTTTACGAAACAGTATCGGATCTGATGCTGGAAAGCCACATAAAATGAAAACAGAATTACTGATAAAAAATAACGTGTTTCCGATACCAGTCGGAGACTTTTTTCACAAAGAAACAGATGCCTGCTATCTTGTGTATGCACCATTGAGCAATGTGTTCTATCTTTCTACCGGTGATGAGGTGCGGAAATTGGAACAGACCTTAGAAAAAGGAGAAGATACACCGCTTGTTCAGAAACTCTTGAAGCAGGACGCGTTTAAAGCCATAAATCAGGAAGTAAGCGTTGATACATTCTGCACATTGCACCTGTTACTGAATGAGAAATGCAATTTCAGTTGTAAATATTGTTATTCAGCCAATGGGCGTTCCAAAGCAGAACTAACAGAAGATCAGATATATACCACGTTGGATTATTTTCTTTCGTCAGAGCGTGCGGCAGTGAAAGACAGAACAGTTATGTTTATGGGTGGAGGTGAACCGACATTGTCTTGGAACCTGTTGGAAAAATCAACTCTTTATGCGGAACGTACTGCAAAAGCGAATGGTGTCAATCTTCATCTTTCATTGACAACTAACGGCTCTATCCTCGATGACAAGATGATGGCATTTCTGAAGGAACATGATTTTACGGTACAGATATCTTTCGAGGTGCTTCCTGATATTCAGAACGAGCAGCGTGGGCAGTTCGACAATGTGGCTGAAAATGTCAATAGAATTGCAGCTGCAGGAATAAACAATTATGTGCGCTCTACGATTACAGCCTCAAATGTGGATAGAATACCGGAAATGGTGGAATATTGTCATCAGCATTTCCCAGATGTAAAAAAACTCAGTTGTCAGCAAGTTGTTGATCCTGAGTATTTCAAGACGACAGATATTGTCCATGATTTTTTCGATAGATATTTCAGGTCATTCAGAGAAGGAGTGGCTTTAGCCGAGAAATATGGCATTGCACTTCGCTCATCTTCCTCTCATCTTTTGAACTATTCCAAAAGAGAGCGGTTTTGCTACAATCTGGTATGTTTGACGCCGTATGGTACATTGACCACCTGCCCGGACGTTTCTTCTCCTAAAGAACCGGATTATAAAGATGCTGTATTCGCAAGTCTTAATGATGGCAAGATCGAGTTTGACAATGCGGCTTTCAAAAAACTGACATCTGGAAGTATCCATACGATAGAGAAATGCAGGGAGTGTTATGCCAAATGGAACTGTGGTAGCGGATGCCCGAGCAGCAGGAGAGTCTATAATTCTGAGATATTTGATGCTATCTGTGATTATTATCGTAAGATGCTGTGTTTCAGTCTTATGGATGAACTTGCAGACAAGTATCAGAAATCAACGGGCAAGGATATGTATAAAGAAATCGGCTCTAAATTGTAGAATATTATGAATTATAAGAAACTCGCGGAGAAAGATATAAGTGTAGTTCCGGTTGGCGATTTATGGAATGTGGACCCGGAGCGTCTTTTGCTTGTTTATGCCCCATTGAACGGGAACATTGCCTTAGGTACTCCCGATTCAGTCCATAAACTTGAGGACTGTGCTGAAGGTGTTATTGATGACGAACAGCAGAAAAAGCTCCTCAGCACATTCCAGGCAAGCGGAAATGTACCTGTTCATCGGCTGCCGAAGTCTCCGGACGACTTGTACCAAGTGGATATACTTACGAATTATACATGCAATTTCAAGTGCATATATTGTTATTCGGCGGCGGGGCGTTCTTCTGGGCAGGTCTCGTTTGAAAGTATAAAAGCGGTAATCGACTATATGTTCGCAAAGGACCGTAAGCAGATAAACCCATACATAATCAATTTCAGTGGTGGTGGAGAGCCGCTTATCAGTTATCCTCTGATAAAGAAAACCGTAGAGTATATTGAATCTGTCACCAAAGGGACTACCTTCAAATACAATGTGGGTTTGGTGACCAACGGCAGTCTGATAACTCCAGAAATCATTGATTTTTTTCAGGAACACAAGGTCGATATGGCTGTGTCGTTCGAAATTCTTGAAAGGCTCCAGAATAAAGAGCGCGGAAGTTATGACAAGGTCGCTGCAAATATCGATATGATGTTGGAAAGAGGTTATCCGTTCGGAATCAGAACGACCTTCACACCAGAAAGCGTAAGTAGCATGACGGAAATGGTGGAGCATCTGCACGTAAGATTTCCAAAGTTGAAGAGAGTTGTGTATGATACGGTTTTGGCACCATCGCTATTTCCCGCCCCTGAAGATCTTGAAAAATACTATGATGATTTTCTTAACGGGTTCTATGCAGCGAAAAAAATAGCTGAGACCTATGGAGTCCAGATTGACAGCGTAGCGGTGGAAATGCTGTCAATGATAAGAGACCGCACTTGCGAAGGGAAGATTGTCTTGACGCCTATGGGTACCATATCTTCTTGTGCCAGAGTGTCTTCCCCGAAAGAATCATTGTATGGCGCATATACATATGGAGAAGTGAAAAATGGCAAGGTGGATTTCGATAATGAAAGGTTCTCCGGAATCATCAATGAGAGTAATATCTATTCTCAGGAAATATGCAGGAACTGTTTTGCTAAATGGAATTGTGGAGGAGGATGCAGGCTCTTTCATCATTCATTCAGTCCGGAATATGAAAAGGTCAGATGTGATTTCGTAAAGAAATCATTGAAAAGACAACTTGTAGTTGTCCTTGCGGAAAGATTCAAAAAGAATACAGGAAGAGATTTTGACGGATATATCAGGGGGAAGATTGAAAATGGGGAAATCTGAAGATAGGATCAAAGTCCTTTTCACGATACCGCGTTATCAGACTTATGGGATGGACAGACATTATGTGATGCCTGTCGGTGTGCTTGCGGTAAGCGCTTATTTGAAGCGTGCGGATATTGCTGACGTGTTTACGCTTAATCTGAACCACGAGGCTGGCTCGGAGCGTGAGGTGTTGGAAAAGTACATTCTTTCCAATGATATCCAACTGTTTTCGATAGGTGGACTTTCCGGAGAGTATCGTGACGTCAAACGTATAATATCCTATGTGCGGGAGATTAAGCCGGATATAAAAATAGTAGTTTGAGGGGGTATAATCACCGCTGATCCGGAAGCTGCGATGGAGGCTTTGGAAGAGGCTGACTATGGTGAGATCGGTGAAGGGGAAATAACCACGGTAGAGCTGGTCGAAGCATTGTCAGCGGATAGTCCAAGATTGGAACTCATTGACGGCCTTATATTCCGGAAAGAAGGCGAACTTGTCAAAACTTCACCTCGAGCGGAGATTATGGATTTGGATTCTTTGCCAATGCCGGATTACGAAGGCTTCAACTATGCTGCCTATTTGAAGGAAAATCCCGATTTGAGCGATTTGTCCAAGAGATACTCTCAAGTTTCGGTTATCGGTGGACGTTCCTGCAAGTTCAACTGTACATTCTGCTTTCATCCGTCCGGAACAAGATATCGCCAGCGCTCATTGGATTCTGTTTTCAATGAAATAGATTACCTTGTAGAACACTACAACATCAACTACATTGCCCTGCGCGAAGAGTTGTTTGCAACAGACAATAAGAGAGTTGCGGAGTTCTGTCGCCGTGTGGAGAAATATGATTTTGATTGGTCGATACAGCTCAGGATTGACAATGTAAATGAAGAACTTGTCTCTACACTGAAAGGTACTCGTTGCCGTTATCTGTTTGTCGGTATTGAAAGTGCTGTGGATGAGGTACTTAAAAGTATGCACAAAGGTATTACGTTAAAACAGATAGAGTCGGCGATGAAGATGCTGAAAGAGGCTGGGCTGACTGCGAGGTCGGGGATAATTCTTGGCGACAGCGCTGAGACTTATGAACTTGCAATGCGTTCAGTTGAATGGTATCTTCAGAACAAGGACAAATATCACCTGTACCTTGACATGATTATTGCGTTTCCGGGGTCGATATTGTACAAACGGGCTTGTCAAAATGGAATCATTCCGGATCGAGCAAGATATCTACGGGACGGATGCCCGATTGTCAATGTCTCAAAAATGAACAAAGAAGAGTATGAGATGTTGCTGAAAGTTGTCGGGAAGATAAACGGAAGGATTTATAACTATGCCTATTATGAATAACTGGAAATTTGACGGAAAAGCGGAGTCGCTTCTGAGAAAACTTGTAGGGGTGGAAGCCCCTTCAGGTGATGAAATTCGTATGGGCGGATTCTTGAGAAATCTCCTTGAGACGATGCCGGGAGTGACAGTAAGCACAGATGTGTTAGGAAATGTGTACGCGTCATATGACACTGGAGGGACGGTATCTTTAGGCTTGGTCGCTCATATTGATTCCGTTGGAATTCAAATAACCAGAGTTGACTCGGACGGCATGTGCCGGTTCAGGATGGTAGGAGGATTGCTTCCCCATGTGCTTTTAGGTCAATGCGTCAAAATTCTTACCCGGTCAGGTATTGTTGACGGTGTTATAGGATTTGATCAGACTTCTCAGTTCGGACAGCCTAAAGGCTTAGTGGATAGCGATTTGTGGATTGACACGTTATCTGCAGCAGGCTCTTCGGTAAAAGCCGGCGATTTTGCTGTGATGGAACCGCAGGTAAAGGCAGATGGAAATCTGTTGAGTGGAACTTCATTGGATGACAGGATTGGAGTGCTGTCGTTATTGGAAATACTTCGACTTGTCAATGAGCATAGGCTTCCGGTTAATCTGCACTGCATATTCAGTGCGCAGGAAGAAATAGCATTACGCGGAGCTTCGATTATCGGTGCGAATTGTGATATGGATGCCTGTATCGTAGTGGACGTGGACTATGCAACAGACACTCCTCTGTCTCATTCCGAGCAGATGGGATGTCTTGTGTTGGGACATGGTGCCGGACTTACACGCAAAGTGGACAATAATCCGGTACTCTTCCGAATCTTCAGTGATGTTGCTGAAAAAGAGGAGATTCCATATCAGGTCAATGTCGGCCGTTACATATGCAGAGGTACTGATGCGGCTGTTTTGCAGACGACGGGGAAGGGAGTCGCCACATTAAATGTCAGCGTGCCTTGCCGATATATGCATTCTCCTGTTGAGGTCTGTTCGATTAAAGATGTCGAGTCGGTCATATCTTTGATTTACTCCGCGATACGTATGGTGGCTGAAACCGGATGTCGTTCATTTATTCCAGGTATAGACTGAAATGTTGAAGAAGAGACAGCTGCGCATGACTATATTCACGACATTGCCGAATGCTGTGCATGATATGCTTGCTGTGATGGTTGCGATTGATCTGACTGTAGTTGACGTGTCGTCATGTCGCCCTGCACTTGACCCTTCAGCAGAGAAGCCGGACATGATATTGACCTATCGCTGTCCCTATATTCTTTCACAGGAGCTGTATCTTTCAGCATTGACAGGTGCCTTTAATATTCATCCGACTTTGCTCCCATCATATCCGGGGCTTAATCCGTGGCCGTCATTGTTTCATGACATTGAAGTTCATCGCCTCCATTCTGCAGAGCCTTTTGTCAGTGGAGTAACATTGCATCGCCTTTCTCAAATACCGGATGCCGGAGAAATAATTATACAGAATAAGTTTTCAATCACTGAGTCCGACACTATTCCCACTGCTCGTGCTAAAGCAGATATCGCAGCGGCAGAGATGCTGAAGCGGTGGTTGGACGACATCTTCTAAAATCACGAAAACATATGAGAACTAAAGCTAAAAATCAGGAGATTCTGAAGTATGATGTATTTATCAGCTATAAAAGCCAATACGTAAATATAGTAAAGGCAGTAGTGCATTTTCTCGAAAAAGAGAAGATAAGATGCTGGTATGCTCCTCGCGATCTTGACAGTAAGGCGGCAGGAAAAGACTATGATGATGCTATAGTCAATGCCATAAATTCTGCACGAATTGTGGTCGTGCTCCTTTGTGATGATGCACTTTCGTCTGATTGGGTCAAGAATGAGATAGCTTATGCTCAAAAGAAGGAGAAGACAATTATTCCATATGTGATTGAAGAGGTGCTGGTCGACAATGGGTTGAGAATGCGCTTGGATAACAAACATTGGATAGACGCATGGCCGGATCCGGAAAGAAAACTGACATTGCTTCTGGATAATATCAAATTGTTGTTGAACCGAACCAGGACGGATGGCCAGTCATATTCTATTATGCGTGATTCCGGCGCTTTCCACGATTTTGATTTGGAGGAGGGAATGGTCCTTCTAAAGGAGAAGGAATATGATGATGCTATACTGGCATTGATGGCATCTGCCGAGAATGACAATGAAAAGGCGAAGGAGCAGCTATGCCGGATTTTCTACAAACTCGAGCTTCGTGTCAATGAATTGTCTGCAAAAATCTGGACTATCGCAGAACGGCAGGCAAGGTATGGTGACAGTTATGCCGCATTTATCATGCACGCGAAATATTTTGCAGACCCAACTGATAGCGGAATAATTTCATTTGAATACTTAAAGAAGGCAGCTGCTGACGATAAAATACCATTTGCCTTTTTGCGTTTGGGAATGTTTTACAATTATGGAATCGGGGTTAAGCAAAATCTCACATTAGCGTTGCATTACTATAACAAAGCATTAGATATGGGGTGCACTGATGCGTGTGGTTTTCTTGGGATGATGTACCAAGATGGTAACACTAAATTGGCTCGGGACGAAAAAAAGGCAATGGAGTATTATTTAAGAGGTGCTAAGTCCGGTGATATCAAGGCGATTAAGAGCTTGATAAAATACCTATGGCAAAACAATGAAATGGACAGGGCATTGGGGTGGTCCAGAGTCGCTATCGATATGGGTTGTCCGGATGGATATTGCATTATGGGGCGTTTGCTTGAACTGCAAGGCGGCGAAGGTGTAAAAGACAGGGTAGTCGAATATTACAAAAAAGCATCACTGCTCGACGTAAAGGAAGCGTATTCTGCATTAGCCAACTTCTATTGGAAAGCCGGCAATCGTGAAGAGGCATACGGATATGCAAAGCAAGGCCGGTTATGCCATGATAGCGCTTCAGTTTTTTATCTGGCTTCATTTAATGAAGAGGAAGGCAATCTTTCAGAAGCATGGAAATATTACTATGAAAGATATAAGCTTTTCCATAGAGGAGGCGAAAATCTCGGTCGTTTATATATTGAAAAAGGTTATCGTCCGAAATCCGTCAGCGTTAAGGATCTGGCATCGATTTTAGAATCGAGTGTGAATGAAGGTACATTGAACTACCTAGTCCGTTTATATTCTGATAACAGTTTCGGAATTGCAAGCGATGAAGGCTTGCGGCGCGTATATAAAATAGGCGCAATGTCGCATGTTCCAAAATATGAATACGAATATGGACTGATGTTTATGAAGGTCGATGGGACAATGTACAATCCTTATAAAGGAAAAGAATGGATTGCTAAGGCTGCTTCGGTTGGTTATAACCCGGCAGTTCAATATTTGGAACAACTTGCGAGTAGAGAAATCGTGTAAGTTGTTGAGGCTCTGATGGTTGCGTAAAATGCAGAAAGCCAGGTCCTATGTTTTTTAGGGTAACCTGGCTTTGAGCGTTTAGTGTAATCTCTTGATTGATAGCTATTTGCTAAGGTGCATGACATTCAGGTTGTTCCAAAATGCGCCCGTGTTGAGCGGAGGCATTCTGCGTGTGAGCGTTCGCTGTCGGTATTCGCTATCGGTAGTTGATGGCGACGGAGAAGATTGTGACGGACGGGCCGGCCATGGTGTAGTCGCTTATGCAGGTGATCGTGTTGCCGGACGGGGCGAGACTGCCGTTGCCGGACATGGCTAACTTGGTGCACTTGTCCCCGTTTGAGATTATGGTCTCGTTATTCGCTTCTACCTTAAAGACGGTTTTTAATAATCCCTTGTTAGCCAGACTGTGATTGGTGTTTACAGTCACATCCAGCTTCTCAGGGATGTGGAAAGCCGGGGATGTTATGGCCGGTGCTCTGGTAATCGCTGACAGGGCCACGTTATCTGCACTGAATGTAACGTGATTAAGCAACACCGCATAATTGCTCGTCCACGGATTATCTCCATTGTTCTTCGGCGGCGCAGCAACGTATGGCAGGCCGGTGATGTGGCGAGTGATGGTTTTGGTAGCAGTGTATTCGTTGCCTTCCACGTCCTTGTACGTCACTGTGGCGGTGATGTCTTTCTGGCCCCACGTGTGGCCCGGAGTCGCCTCCACCACGATTGGCGTCCCAGCCTCCTTCCGTGAAGATCCTGCTTCAGAGCTGACATATTCCTTGCCGTCAACATTCAGCGTGAAGGACTCGAATGTCAGGAGTCTGGACGGAATCCCCGTTGAGGTCATGACGTAAGACGCTGAGCCTGAGCCCATCCAGTCATTGGAAATGCTGTTGGCTTTGGCTACATCCTTTGCGGAGATGCCCTCGATACCCTCGTTCGCAGCATAGTAACTGTATGAAGTCGGGAAACCCGAGATGTTCACGTCAAACTGCACATCCGCTGGTACAAATTCATTGACAGAGACCCTGGTGTTCTGGCTGATGACGCTGCCGGAAGCGTAGCTCTTGAACATTGACCTGGCCTCGCTGTCGGAGAATTTCAAGTAGAAACCACCCTCGAGACCGTCAGGAACATTGACAAAAGTCGTGAAGCCGTTGGCGGCGGATACGCTCAGGCCGGTAACGGCTGCATTGCCGGAAAACGTCTTGCCGTCGAAACCGGAGACAGGGCTTTTGGCGTGGAAATCGACAGTCGCGTCGAAACCGGTGGTGATGGCTATGGCACGGACGCCAGCAGGTGCGCTGAACTCAGCATTGAGAAGAATCCTGCCGTCGGAGTCCCTTGAGAACTGTTCATCGTGGGCGGAGAGCCATGGCTTGCCGTTCTGCGTGAAGCCGTCGCAGTTGTAGGACAGATCGATGGCCGCGTCATCGCTGACCGGTTCGCTGAAAGTCCCGGAGAAAGTACCCGGCGCATCGGCCGTGTTGCTCAGCGCGGCAGTGCTTCCGTTCGAAGCCTTAGCGAAAATCCGGTCGCCCGGCTCGAAGACATAGGCGTTCCCGTCAATGCCGACCTTAGTGCTTGTAACAGTGAGAGTTACCGAATCGCCGAGAGGCTTGTTCGGGACGATGATTTCCGCTTTGTTGCAGGAAATGGCGGCAGCCAAAATGGCCGCGAAAGTCAATATCTTCCTCATCCCTAGTCCTCCTCTTCCAAAAGATCGAAAGCTTCACTTGGTGAAAAAACGAAAGAATTCTGATGAACGTCTTTCGACTGGCAGAATGATGCTTCTGCGAAAACCTCCACGACAGAAATTGCGGGAGATTGGTAAATGGTTCGTTTCATATTCAACTGATTATATATACTATATTACAGCGCAGCGGAACATTTTTCGCTACACCTTCCGCAAACAAAATGCGGATCTTTGCGTGTCTTTCCGGTCCAGCTCCTTTTCATCAGCCGTGCATACCCGCTGCACTGCCTTTTCCAAAAGAAAGCTATCCCCGAAAAACCATAAAAATCAACTACAGAATCTTTTTCTTGGACACAGTCGGCACGAACTGCTTCAGATAGAATGGCTCGAAATATGCCACATCCTCGGTTTTGCCCTCAGACAGCAGTTTCGATCCCGGAACCAGCATTGACTCAGCCTTCGGACAAGCCTGGACGAAGTGCGCATTCGGAGACAGGATGGTCTCCCTGCATTTGTCCGCACCGTCGCCGATGAACAGGACCGGGCCCTCGCTCAGAATATCGGCAAAGCTTTCTGAGTCAATGATTTTCGGCTCAGTTTCGCTCGCCTGGCTGCCATCGACATTGAAAACGGCAGTATAGACCTCCATCCTTCTCGCATCTATCATCGGGACAATGTACTTGCACCCTTCAGGAAGAAGACCTTCCCCGATAGCCTGCCAGACGAGAGTGTCCAGTGAGCCTATGGCGACCAAAGGAATGCCCGCGCCGAAGCACAGGCCCTTGGCAGTAGATACACCCACACGGAGACCGGTATATGAACCGGGACCCTTGCTTACACATACGGCATCGCAGTCCTTCACTCTCAGGCCTCTTTCATCGAGCATCTCCTTGATGAACGGCGCCGTGAGCGATGCGTGCCTGCGCTCTGCGTTTTCCCTGACGGAGACTATCTTGCCGTCCTCAGAAAGGGCGGTGGAGCACAATGCAGTAGATGTTTCTATAAATAATATACGTGACATATTTTCTAATTCTTGAAAAGAAGTTCTTTAAAATAAGGGAAAACTCCATACGCGAACCTCTTCATCGGCGCGTATATGACGGAATTCTCCATAACCGACTCAGAGACAATATGAAACGAGGAGTTTATCGTGTTGAAAAGTATAATTACTATTCCTATGATCAATGAAACTTTTATCAATGCGAACAACGCGCCGAGCAGCCTGTCCAGCCATCCGAGCATCACGAACTTGATGCTGGCCTTGATGACTTTGCCGAGAAGCCGCAGCAGCAGAATGACCACGACAATCATCAGGACGAAGACAATCACGTACAGGACCTTCTCGGAAATCTGGAGATACGGTTGGATCATGGAGCAGACAAGCTGCGAGAACTTGAACGCTGCCCAGGTACCGGCAATGATGGACACCAATGCGATGATCTGCTCCGTGAAACCCCTGACCAGACCTTCGATCAGGGCGGCGGAGAGACAGATAATCAATATGATATCCAATGTGTTCATACCTATTATATTATATATTTTTTCTTCTTAATTAAAAATTCCTATCTTTGCAGACTGCAAAATTATATAAAAAACTATGACATTCAAAGAATACAAGGGCTTGAATCTGGTAACTGTCGGCAGTGAAGTGCTGGACAGGTGGAAGAAACATAATGCGTTTGAGAAATCACTTGAACTTAGAGAAGGCGCTCCGGAGTTCATTTTCTTCGAGGGACCTCCTTCTGCAAACGGAATGCCTGGTATTCACCATGTTATGGCACGTTCCATCAAGGATGCCATCTGCAGGTACAAGACCCAGAGCGGCTTCAAGGTGAACCGTCGTGCAGGCTGGGATACCCACGGACTGCCTGTGGAGATCGGTGTGGAGAAGAAACTCGGAATCCACAAGGATGACATCGGAAAGAAGATATCGGTAGAAGAATACAATGATACTTGCCGTCACGAGGTGATGAAATACACTCGTGAGTGGGTGAACATGACCGAGCGCATCGGTTACTGGGTAGATATGAACGACCCGTACATCACCTATGACAACCGCTACATCGAGACATTGTGGTACCTTCTCCGCAAGATATATGACAAGGGACTCCTGTACAAGGGATTCTCCATACAGCCATATTCTCCGTCCGACGGAACAGGACTCAGCTCACACGAACTGAACCAGCCTGGATGTTATAAGGACGTTACGGATACCACAGCCACAGTACAGTTCGAAGTCATCAAGGACGCCAAGTCACAGCCGCTCTTCGGACTGGAGACACTTCCTGTATATTTCCTGGCATGGACCACCACACCTTGGACATTGCCTTCAAACACAGCACTTTGCGTCGGCCCTGACATTGACTATGTCAGAGTTAAGTCCTTCAACCCGTACACCGGTGCGGAGGCTATCTACATCGTAGCCAAGGCATTGGTCTCAGACTGGTTCAATCCTAAGGCGGCGGAACTCTCCCTCGACGACTACAAGCAGGGCGACAAGCTGATCCCGTTCAAGGTCCTCGAAGGAACATTCAAGGGCTCAGAGCTCGCAGGCGTAAGATATCACCAGCTGATTCCTTGGTTCAAGCCGCTTGAAGGCGACGCGTTCAGGGTAATCACCGGCGACTACGTTTCCACGGACGAAGGCACGACAGGTATTGTCCACATTGCCCCGACATTCGGTGCTGACGACAAGAAAGTCGCAGCCGCAGCAGGCATTGCCCCGATGATGGTGCTGGACAGAAACTGCAACCCTCAGCCTCAGGTCGATCACGACGGAAGATTCTATCCGCTGGAAGACCTTGACCCTGAATATGTGAAGACACACGTTTCACCGGAATATAAAGAATACGCCGGCCGTTACGTGAAAAACGCATTTGACGACTCCCTTCCGAAAGATGCGCCTACACTGGACATCGACCTGTGTATGATGATGAAGATGGACGGAAGAGCGTTCAAGATACAGAAACACGTCCACAGCTACCCTCACAGCTGGAGAACCGACAAACCGGTGCTCTACTATCCGCTGGATGCGTGGTTCATCAAGACCACGGCCGTGAAGGAGCAGATGGTGGCATTGAACAAGACCATCGTCTGGAAACCGGAATCTACCGGCACAGGACGTTTCGGACAGTGGCTGGAGAATATCCAGGACTGGAACCTCTCCAGAAGCCGTTTCTGGGGAACTCCGCTTCCTATCTGGCGTACTGAGGATGGTAAGGAAGAGAAGTGCATCGGAAGCCTGAAAGAGTTCTACGCAGAAATCGAGAAGGCTGTGGCTGCCGGTGTAATGTCGTCCAACCCGTTGAAGGACAGAGGCTTCGATCCGGAAGACATGAGCAAGGAGAACTACGACAAGATCGACCTCCACAGGCCTTATGTGGACAATGTTTTCCTCGTATCTGACTCAGGCAAGAAGATGGTACGCGAAAGCGACCTTATCGACGTATGGTTCGATTCAGGTTCAATGCCATATGCACAGGAAGGTCTCCGCGCCCTGGGCGACAAGAAGTTCGGCTGCACCGCAGACTTCATTGCGGAAGGCGTTGACCAGACACGTGGCTGGTTCTACACCCTGCACGCAATTCATACCATGGTAAGCGGTACACCTGCATTCAAGCGCGTCATCTCCAACGGTCTCGTCCTCGACAAGAACGGCGACAAGATGAGCAAGCGCCTCGGCAATGCCGTGAACCCGTTCGAGCAGCTCGACAAATTCGGCCCGGACGCACTCAGATGGTATATGCTTACCAATGCCCAGCCATGGGACAACCTCCGTTACGATGAAGACGGCGTGGATGAAGTCAGAAGAAAATTCTTCGGCACGCTCTACAATACATATTCATTCTTCGCGCTTTATGCCAATGTGGACAACTTCGATCCTAAGGCTCCGGCAGTTCCGTACAGCCGCAGACCGGAAATCGACAGGTGGATAATCTCCCTCCTCAATACATTGATAAAAGACGTGAAGGCGGCATACGAGGACTACGACGTGACTTCCGCAGGAAGAATGATACAGGATTTCGTGTGCGACCACCTGAGCAACTGGTACGTGCGTCTGAACAGAAAACGCTTCTGGGGAAGTGCTGACAATGAGGACAAACTCGCTGCATACCAGACACTTTACGAAGTGCTCAAGACAGTAGCCGTGCTCGGAGCACCGATAGCGCCGTTCTACATGGACCAGCTCTACCTCGACCTGGTTCCGGACGGAGAAGAGTCAGTGCACTACGTGCTGATGCCTGACTGCGACGAAACCGTCATTGACAAGGACCTCGAAGAGAGGATGGAACTCGCTCAGAGAGCATCGTCAATGGTGCTTGCGCTCCGCAGGAAGGTCAATATCAAGGTGCGTCAGCCGCTCAGCAAACTCGTGATCCCTGTCATTTCAGACAAGGTCCGCGAGCAGCTCGAGAAGGTCAAGGCCCTGCTTTTGGGTGAGGTCAATGTCAAGGATGCGGAATTCATTTCCGACACGACAGGCATCATCACCAAGAAGATCAAACCTAACTTCAAGACGCTCGGAAAAGTTTACGGCAAGAGAATGAAAGAGATTGCCGCTGCTTTCGCCGAAATACCGCAGCAGGAGATCAATGCCATACAGAACGCTGAGGCTCAGTCTGTTGCATATACATTGAAACTCGAAGGAGGTGACGTGGAGCTGAATCCTGGAGACTACATGATCTCGTCAGAGGACATGCCGGGATGGCTCGTGGCATCAGAAGGCCCGCTCACATTGGCCCTCGACATCGAAGTGAGCCCTGAACTGAAGAACGAAGGCGTGGCGCGCGAACTCGTGAACAGAATCCAGAACATCCGCAAGGACAGCGGTTTCGACGTTACCGACAAGGTAGATGTAGTCATTTACGCGGACGGCGACGACGCTGCAGAGATAGAATCCTCTTTAAAAACATATAAAGAATACGTTTCCGCACAGACATTGTCATTGTCAGTCACATTGGCCGGAAAGGGCGAGGTGACTGGTAAGGCAACAGAAGTGGAGTGGAACGAGAATACAATAATGATTGCGGTAACACGCAGATAACACTTACGCTTATGGAAGAAAATAAAGCAAACCTCGAGCCTGTAGAAAAGACCCGTTACAGTGATGAAGAACTTGAGGAGTTCAAGAAGATCATATTGGAGATGCTCGACAAGGCCAAGAAAGAGTACAATACTCTCAGGTATGTCGTGATGCACAACGGTACAAATGACATCGAGGACACCACCCCTTCATTCAAGACTGTAGAAGACGACGGCGCAATGCAGCTTTCACGTGAAGAGGCAAGCCAGTTGGCTCAGAGGCAGTACAAGTTCATACAGAACCTTGAGGCTGCGCTCGTGCGTATCGAGAACAAGTCTTACGGTATCTGCCGCGTGACCGGAAAGCTCATCCCTAAGGAGCGTCTCCGTCTGGTACCTCACGCAACCCTTACAGTAGAAGCGAAGGAAAAACTCAATAATGGCGGAAAATAGATTCAGGATTTCCAAAGGCAGGTGGCTGCTGATTCTAGGAATTCTTCTCGTGGTAGTGGACCAGGTGATAAAACTGCTGGTCAAGTCCAATATGACTTTGGGCGAGCATTTCAGCGTTTTCGGTAACTGGTTCCAGATTCTCTTCATAGAAAATGAGGGAATGGCATTCGGGATGAAGTTCGGCGGGATGGTAGGCAAATTCGTGCTGACCGCGTTCCGCGTGGCTCTCTTCGGATTCCTTTGCTGGTGGATAACCCGCCTCGTGCGGCGTGGAAGGCCGGCTGAAATCGATGCCGCAGGGAAGGTCCTCAAGTATGCCCCTGTGCCTACCGGAGTCCTTGTAGGCCTGACATTGATTACAGCGGGCGCCTTGGGCAACATCGTGGACTGTCTGCTCTACGGCCAGATTTTCTCTGCTTCGACACCATATGAGGTGGCGCAGTTCGGAGGAAGTTACGCGCCAGTGATGTTCGGCAAAGTGGTGGACATGTTCTATTTCCCGCTCATTGACACGACGTGGCCGACCTGGATGCCTTTCATAGGAGGACATCCGTTCCGCTTCTTCGAGCCGGTATTCAACTTTGCGGACAGTTGCGTCACCGTAGGCGCTTTCTATTTGGTACTGTTCCAGTATAAGTTTTTTACTGCTGAACCGGAGAAAAAATAGGGTTTTCCGGAGGAAAAGGAGCGAAGTGATGTAAGAAATCAGGCTTTTCCTGTCAGAAAAGGGATAAAATAACGTTTTAGGTGAAAAATCGGCTGCTCAGGCAGTCGATTTTTATTTTTTTATTCACTTATGAAAACAAACATTAAAACGTTACGTTTCTTCAAATCTTAACATAAAATAGTTTGTTTTATTTATGAAATTTTAGTTAAAACGGTATAAATCACTATCAATTATGCGAATCAGTTCTACTTACATATTGTTTTTTTTGAATTTAATCTTGATATTTGCGTAAACGCCCTTTTCGGAAAGGGCAGGTCAAGGACGCTTAGAAATACTTGAACTAAAGAATATCAATATATGTTAAACTAATGTAAATGCTTATGAAAAAGATTTGTCTTCTTTTCACGGCAGTCCTGTTTCTGGGGATTTCTTCTGCATTGAATGCGCAGAATCTGACCGTTTCAGGATTCGTCACAGATGCGAGCTCCGGCGAAGGAGTCCCTTATGCATCTATCCAGCTTAAGGGCAGTACGAAAGTCTATACGATGACTGACGCCAACGGAGCATATTCCATTTCAGTGCCGGGGAGCGCATCCCTCACGGTATCTTGTTTAGGTTATACGACAGCAGAGATACTCGTGGACGGCAGAACAGCATTGGACATTAGACTCGATCCGGACAAGAACGTCCTCGACGATGTAGTCGTTGTGGCTTACGGAACAGTCCGCAGAGAGGCTAATACCGGTTCTGTTTCATCAGTCAAGAATTCGGAGCTCGCAGAAGTGCCTGCCACATCCGTTGATAAAATGCTTTCAGGAAAAATGGCCGGTGTGACCATCACATCCGGTTCAGGACAGCCTGGTTCCACCTCTTCGATCCGTGTGCGCGGTACCTCTTCCATCAATGCAGGTAACGAGCCTCTGTGGGTTGTCGATGGTATTCCGGTGATGTCAACAGACTTCCGTCAGCTCTCAAATGCCGGTGTGGGCGGTGGTTCATCATCCACCTTCCTTAACCCTAACGACATCGAGTCCATCACAGTCCTCAAGGACGCTGCTGCGGCATCAGTTTACGGTTCCCGTGCAGCAAACGGAGTCATCCTCGTTACCACCAAGAGCGGAAAGGCAGGAAAGGCAAGATTTACCGCAAGGGCCAAATTCGGTGCTCAGCAGCTGATCAATGACAATAATGTAAGACCTCTCACCGGTTCTGAACTTATCGCCTATCGTCGTGACTGCGCCATCAATGCGGGTTACAATCCTGATGATCCTACTTCTCAGTACTATTATCCTCAGTCACTCCTTGCCAACGGCACTACCAACTGGTACAAGGAACTGACCAGAGTCGGAACTCTCCAGGAATATGAGATCAATGCTACCGGCGGTACCGACAAGGCCTCCTATTATTCTTCAGTTTCATTCCACAAGAACGAAGGCGTGTTCTATGGTGTGGACTATGAGAGACTTACAGCCAGAGTCAATGCTGACATGAGGCTTACCAGATCACTCAAGACCGGAGCGAAATTCAACTTGAGCTATGCAAACTCCAATTCCGGCCAAATGGGTGACCTCTATTACTCGAACCCTACAGTGGCGATGTGGTCCATCTTGCCGTGGACTCCGTTCCGCAACGAAGACGGAAGTTTCAATGTGAATATTCCTGAGAACTCAGACACCAACCCGCGTGCGGTAGCAGCGAATGATACATACAATGACAAGGACTACCGTCTTCAGGGCAGCATGTATCTCGAGTGGAAACCGATCAGACAGCTCACCTTCAAGACAAACAACGGACTGGAGTTCGTATATGTGGATTCCCGCCAGTATTGGGCCCCGGAGACGCATAAGGGTTCTGCTACCCTATTTTCTTTCTGGAGCAAGGACATCCGATATACTACATCCAACACCATCACATTTGAGGACAAGTACGGTGACCATTCTGTAAGATTGCTTGCAGGACAGGAAGCTATGCGTGACAAAATGGACCTGTTGGGCTTGAGCTCGCCTAAGGTGAATCCTACGATTCCATATCCTACCACATCTCCTGCTGCAGACGACCAGGGAGATTTCAGTCTCGTGGATGAAACACTTCTCTCTTTCTTCGGAGTGTTTGATTACAACTATCTGAACAGATATTACCTGCAGGCTTCAGTCCGTGCAGACGGCAGTTCACTGTTCGGCTCCAACAACAAATGGGGTGTGTTCTGGTCAGTCGGCGGTTCTTGGAACGTAAGCAAAGAGAACTGGATGAAGTGGAGCAGACAGTGGCTCAGCGCATTGAAGATCCGCGCATCCTATGGAGTGAACGGTAACAACAATATCTCTCCATACAAGGCCTATGGACTTTATGGTACTACTCAGTACAACGGTATTACCGGTATGGTTCCTTCCCGCCCTGCAAACCCTAACCTTTCTTGGGAAAAGAACGCTACATACAATATCGGTGTAGATTTCGGTTTCTTCGATGACAGACTCACCGGTAGCTTGGATTACTATTTCAGAAAGACCAAGGATATGCTTTTCTCAAAGCAGGTTCCTTACACCACCGGTTTCGGCTCTAACTTCATGAACGTCGGCGCTATCAGAAACAAGGGTATCGAGTTCCAGTTGGAGGGTGTGATTCTCCGCAACAATGACTGGTACTGGACTGCCGGCTTCAATATCGCTCTCAACCGCTCTCTCGTGCTCGACCTTGCCGGTTCAGAATATTTGAGCGTAGCTGATTCACGAGCAAGCGGCAATAACGGCACACCTCTCCGTATAGCTCCTGGACGCAGGCTCTTTACATATTATGTAAGAGACTGGTACGGTGTGAATCCTTCAAATGGTGACCCTATCTGGTATGACAAGGAGGGCAATCTCACATCTGATTATTCAAAGGCCCGTTACATCTATGCAGGTACGCCTGAGCCTAAGGCCACAGGTGGTTTCAACACGAGCGTTTCATGGAAAGGCATCACCCTTTCAGGATATTTCGAGTTCGTGGCCGGCAGCAAAGTCGTAACCTCTATGAACAATGACACGGACGGTGCCGATATGAACACCAATGTATCCACACTTTCACTCAACTACTGGAAAAAACCGGGAGATACAGGAGTGCTGCCAAAACCGGTAGCAGGAGCTCCGAAAAAGCCTTATGCAAGATCCACAAGAGATATCCAGGATGGCAGTTATTTGAGAATCAAGGATGTTTCCCTCTCGTATAGCCTGCCTGAGCGTATCCTGAAGCCAATCAAGATGTCTGGCGTGAGACTCTATGTCAGCGCGCTGAATCCTTACACGTTCCATCACGTAAGAGCTCTTGACCCGGAAGTCGGTCCTCTCGGATATACTTTGGGAGCATCCCACTCTATGGTCAAGTCTTTCGTAGGCGGTATAGAAGTTTCATTCTGATAAACGAACGAAGATTATGAAAAGAACAATTTTATATATTTGCGGTATAGCGTCGCTTCTCGGTGCTGTTAGTTGCCAGGATTTTCTCACAAGAGATCCTAAGCTTTCGCCGAGTACGGAGATAACATTGTCCACATACGATGGACTCAATGACGCGACGTTCGGAGCTTATTCCGCTCTCGCTTCGACAAGCTGGTACGGACAGCAGTGGATCGTGGATGCTGAAATGCGTTCCGGTAACGGCAAAAAGTCTGGTTTCAAGGACTCCGGAAGGTGTGTGGCACCTTATATCTGGAATTATACAGAGACCGGTACTTCTCCGATGTGGTCAGTATGCTATCAGGTCGTATCTAGGGCTAACAATGTGATTGACAACCTCGAAGGCAAAGAGTCAAGCACTGTTACAACTCAGGACTTGAACAATCTGAAAGCCGAGTGTCTCTTCATAAGGGCGCTCTCATATTTCTGCAATGTCCTTACTTATGGCCAGCCATATACTTATTGCGTGAAAAGCGATAAGGAAAGCCTCGGAGTCCCTTACGTGGAGCATACGGATCCTGCAGGACTTCCTGCACGTGAGACTGTGATCTCAAACTATGAGAAGATCGTCCGCGACCTGCTTGAGGCAGAGAGCCTAATCGACCCTGAATATACGCGTGCGACTGTTGCCGATCCAGCTGCTGTTGTCAGTGTGTATGCAATCCAGGCATTGCTCTCCAGGGTTTACCTCTACATGGGCGAGTGGCAGAAAGCTGCAGACTATGCTACCAAGGTTATCGGAAGCGAAAAGTTCTCTCTTTGGACAGCAGAGCAGTACAAGACGGTATGGGGCGCGGAGAAAGGCACAGGTGAGGTCATCTTCGAAGTTTACGGAAAGCGTACGAACGCCGGATGGGGCAGCTGGGAAGACCTTTCTTACCTTACATTCCCTGAAGGATCCGGTGATGCGCAGGCAGCTGACCCTCTTATCAAAACCTATGAGGAAGGTGATGTACGTCTGGCACTTTACCGCACTGATGAAAAGAATGAGTCCGGAATCAAATGGACAGGCAAGTATCCTGGAAAGGGTGACAACACACCTGACTGCAACAACGTAATCGTGCTCCGTCTTTCTGAGATGTATCTGAACAGAGCTGAGGCCATTATGCGTGGAGCGACTATTCCTGGAACCACCGCCGTAAAGGACATCAATGCTGTGGCTACTCTCAGAGGTGCATCTGCTTATGGTTCAGTAGGTCAGACCGATATCGCCAAAGAGCGCCGTAGAGAGCTCGCTTGGGAAGGCCATTACATCTACGACCTCGCACGTTGGGGCCAGGGTGTATCCCGCTCAGCAAGTGATTATCCTCTTTGCTCTGACAATCTCGATGTTCCGTTCCCTGGCAAGAAATGGGCACTTCCTCTTCCTAAGAGAGAGCTTGATTTGAATAAGAACCTTGTACAAAATCCTCTTTAGCGTATTGTTATGAAAAGTTTATATACATATATTGGAGCAGTTCTCGCGGCAGCGTCCATTCTTGCTTCCTGCGATAAGAACGAGCCATCCAAATTCAATGACAAAGATGCCTTCGTGGCATTTGACAAGACTTCCTTGACACTTTCAGAGGGTTCTGAAGATGTGCTTAAGATTCCTGTGACATTGGCTTCTGTTGCCGGACTGGAGGAAACCATCAAATTTGAGGTCAAGGAACCTGAAAAGAAAGCTGCAAAGCAGGGCGTGAACTTCGAACTTCTCACCAAGTCAGGTACTCTTTCTTTCAATGCGGAAAACCGCACCCGCTATATCGAAGTGAAGGCTATTCCTGATGGGGAATATACCGGGGACTTGCAGTTCTCAGTGGTTATCTACGGAACTGAGACTATCAAACTCGGTTCTGAAAACACTTGTACTGTGACATTGAACGATGTTGACCACCCTCTCGGCTTCATGCTCGGAGCATATACCGCTACGGGCGTCAGCCACTTCAATGGTCCTTCTACCTGGACGATGACATTCTTCAAGGATGCTGACGACGACCATAAGGTGTGGATAGACAACTTGTTCCAGAATGACAGTTTTGCCGGAGCGGATACGCGCTATTACGGAATTGTCAATGAAGATCTTACCTCATTGAACATTCCTTTCGGTCAGGAGTCTGAATACAAGTATTCGAATGGTAACCCTATTACTCTTCTTGGTTTCGATGGCGAATACGGACATGATACCGGTTCGGTAGATGTTGCGATTGTTCAGGACGGAGACAAGGTTTCTCTTGATTTCGGTACAGAGTGGGGCTTCTGGGTAAAGATTAAAGACGCAGGAGACCTGAATGTTATCTATCCTGGTATTAAGGCCGTTAAAAATTAAAACCGACTAAGATATGAAAAAGATATTATATTCATTGTTGGCGCTTGCAGCAACTGTTGCTGCCTGCACGGACTTTGCGGAGGATGAAAAGATAGATTTCGCCGCAACCGACGCGCCTATAGTGGCTGCGACAGTAGTGGATGACAATACTGTAAGCGTGTCAGTCACCCCGAAAGAGGGTAATGTCTATTACTCTTATGTTCTCATTGCAGGACCGGCAAAAGCACTTAAAGCTGAGGCCGTCCTTAAAGGAAATGGGAAAGGAGGCTATGGCGGCGATGCTGTTGTAGATGAAAAGAAGGAGCCTGTAGCGGCTGTCCTCAAGGCATCCGAGACCAAGTCTGTAAGTTTTCAGGTAGGAGGATTGAAGTCAAATACTGCATATACCCTGTATGCAGTGGCTTCCAACTCTCAGGGCGTAGTAAGTAAATTGGCTACATCGACAGCTGTCACCACTGATGGTACAGCACCTGTTCTGAAGAAGTATGATTTCCAGTCCACAGCTACCAATCTCGATTATGTGCTGGAGTTCGATGACCCTATCGCGTTTACCGGAAAAGGCACAGTTACGGCACATTATTATGCCAGACATTCCAAAGCCGGAGCAGACGGCAATCTCGTGGAATACAAGAAAGCAGTGGTTCCTGCCGACAGCCTCGTCATTTCCGGCAAAAACCTTTACGTCAGCCTTGACGCTGCTGAAGCTATTCCGGGAGCAATCGTAGCCATCTCTTACACTGAGGGCCTCGTGGCCAATCTCGTAGGTGGCAGAGCAGAAGCGTTTACTGATGTGACAGTCAGCTCCAAACTTGAATCTGAAGGCCTTGTGGCATCTTATAAGACTCAGCCTTTTGCACTTGGTCTGACTGAAGATGAGCCTAAGGAGGGAAGCGGAATAGAAGGTGGAGAGGAAGAAGAGCCAGAGGTTAAGCTCTTCAGCGACTGGGAAGAGCTTGATATGGTTACATATTCATACAACAAGTACCCTCTCGCAGGTGTTCTCAAGGCTGCCAAACTCTCTATTGAGACAGAAGACGCGAACGGAAGGGTAGTAGCTTATGCCGGTCAGCAGCTCAAGATCGCGGCTGCCAATAAGTTGAGCGTGAAGATTGACGAGGATCCTGGCTTTGGCTCTTATGTGTCATACAAGATTGCAGCCGGTTCTATAGTCGATATCTTCGGAAACACCAACTCTGAATTCACAGCCGAGAAACTTTATTTCTGCTCTTACGGTTATAAACTTGCCGACGTGCTCGGAACATATACCGTTACCGGCGTGGCTGTCAAGTATGGAGTGCCTGTTTCTTACAAACTCGTGATTGCAGAGACGGACGACGCCAAGAAAGGCGATTTGCTGATAACCAATTACCTCGGCTTTGAAAGAAAACTCTATGTGGATTTCGACCCTGACAACGGTACTGTGAAAATCAAAGAGGGTGTCACGTTTAATGATAAAAACCTTGTTTCCTTCAATGGTGATGGCGATCAGCTCTTCAGCATACCTTCACCAGGAGTGCTGACATCTGATGCGTATGTCATTGTCCTGACTTATGAGGGGGCGAATGTTACCGGATTCGCTACGGATGAAAATGGTTTAGATGTCGTAGTTGCGGATTTCAGGGCAACCAGGAATTAACGATAACTGAACACTTGATTTATGGGGAGACGTTTCTTAGGAGATGTCTCCCTATTTCTGTGCACGCCAACGGATTCCCCATCGAAAAATCAAATGAATATCGTGCCGGAATTCTTGCAAAACTCGAGCAAAAATGCGTATATTTAGAAGTTTTAAAGAATACTAAAAGCGATTGAGTATGAAAAAGTTGATATTGACACTGTCTTGCCTGCTCTGGGTGGTGGCTGCGCTGTCCGCACAGGAGCCTACGACTACATATCCGTACCTGTATCCGCAGTTTACTGACGGCACTGTCGTGCTGGACGGCGGCAAGGAAGAAGCACGCAGGCTGAACATCCATCTGAGGGCGGACAAACTCCATTATGTCGATGGCGGCATCATCAAGGAAGCCTTCCTGAAGGATGTCAATGCCGTGAAAATCGGGAATGACGTGTTTGTTCCAGTCTATGGAAGCATGATGAAAGTAGTGGCCAAGAATGACAACGGTATGGTCGTGGTCGAAACACTTGGAGATTTCGAGGCCTCACGTGAGGCGACCGGCGCTTACGGCACGTCATCCACCTCATCCGCCACGATGAAACTTACATCCGTGCAGACCGATGCCCAGGTGAACCAGAACTATATGAACATCCTCAATGAGAAAGACCACGGAGTCCCGCTCCGGACGGTCAGCACATACTATATCTTTACGCAGAAGCTGAAAGTGAAGGCGGCCGAGAAGGATGTCAGGGAAGCGCTTCCTGCTGACAAGGCTGACGGCTGGAAAACCTTCCTCAAAACACATAAAATCAAGTGGAAAAATCCTCAGAGCGTCCTGTCAGTTGTTGACTATCTTTCTGAGTAACCAAGTATGATTCAGTACCTTATGAAAAAAATAATAGGATTGGCCGCAACGGCTGTATGCATCGGGGCGATAAGTTCCTGTGCCGTTTCCGGAAATGACCCTTTTGAGAAAAACGGGACATTGACCGAGAAGGATAATGTCTTCGGAAAGGATATCCCGGAAGAAGAACTGCTTCCGAAAATGAACATCAATGTGGATGAAACTCTGGCGCTCAGTCTGGAAAAGGCGACCGGGGAGAACGGATATGTGGACCTGTCTTCATTCCCGTCTTTGAGGGAACAGGGCGTGGTGAAAATGAGAAGGCTCTTCCCGTATGCCGGTGAGTATGAGGAGCGTACACGCGAGGCGGGACTGCACCGCTGGTATGTCCTGGAGTACAATCCGGAAAAGTCAATGACGAAGGCCGCTGACGGACTCATCATATCCGGAGTCAATGAAGTGGAATATTGTCCTAAACTCTCCATTGTCGGGAATCCGACAGTGGTGTCATATGCGGATGCTTCCACAAAGGCTGCCTCAGGGTCTTATCCTTTCGATGACCCACAGCTTTCTGCCCAGTGGCATTACTACAATAACGGAACGGCATCATCCTCTGTAAGTGGCTGTGACATAAATGTTTTCCCTGTATGGAGGAACTACTCGAACTATGCGCAGTTTACCGGAGACATCGTTGTCGGCGTGGTTGACGGCGGCATTGACTATAATCATGAAGACCTCAAGGCCAATATGTGGAAGAATCCTGAGAAGACCGGTGACAATGCATACGGCTACAATTTCGCGTCTTCCAGCTACAATATCCACGCTGAGGACCATGGTACGCATGTGGCCGGTACGATTTCCGCTGTGAACAACAATGGAAAAGGCGTCTGCGGCGTGGCTGGAGGCAATTCCAAAAAGGGAGTGAAGGGTGCCAAACTGATGTCCTGCCAGATATTCGACGGGGAAAAGCAGGGCTCGGCAACTGAAGCCATAAAGTGGAGCGCAGACCATGGCGCTGTCATATCACAGAACAGCTGGGGATATACGGAGGTGACTACCGCTCCTTCTTCACTGAAGAGCGCGGTGGACTATTTCATAAAGAATGCGGGATGTGACAAAAACGGAAAACAGAGGTCGGACTCCCCGATGAAGGGCGGCATTGTCATATTTGCGGCAGGTAATGACAGTAAGAATACATCAAGTTCCGATTACGACGGGATGGTGAGCGTCACATCCGTAGGCGCTGACTATAAACGTGCATATTACACGAATTACGGCTCATGGTGCGATGTGGCGGCTCCGGGCGGAGATGTCAAGAAAGGAAATCAGGTCTTGAGCACATTGCCGGGAAACAAATACGGCAAGATGCAGGGAACATCCATGGCCTGCCCGCACGTGTCAGGCATTGCCGCGCTGATACTTGCACGTTACGGAGGACCGGGATATACGCCGGATGCCCTCAGGAAGAGACTGGAGGAATCCGTGACTGACATCAGTGCCCAGAACGCGGGTTATTATCTCGGAAAAGGTCTTGTCAATGCTTATAAGGCAGTTGCCGGCAGCGGCGGTGTGGCTCCTGAGATGCCTACAGGACTCTCTGTAAGCACCCAGTCGAACAATATCAAGTTCAGTGTCGCTGTCCCTGAAGATACGGATGACGGCAAGCCGAGCGCGATATTCATCTACTATTCCAAGACCAATTTCACATCGACCAAGAACGTCATGTTCGGTATGTTCTATGTCGAAAACCAGAAAGTGGGTGAAGTGCTGAACGGCTCGATTACCGGTGCTGAATTCAATACGGAATATTATGTGGCGGCCCAGGCAGTGGACTTGGCCGGAAACAAGTCAGCATTGACCGAAAGAGTGAAAGTATCTACAGGCGGAAACAATGCTCCGGTTATCAAGGCGTTGTCTCCGGTGGAGTTTACGCTCAAGCCTCACGAAACGGTGACGGCATCCTTTGAAATCGAGGAACCGGACGGACATTTCTACAACATTGACCTGAATCCGGGTTCTGCAGGTGCTGTCCTCGACACATTGACAAGAGAAAATCCGAAGGTGAAAATCGCAGGCCCGAATACGCCTTCAGGCACATATACGGCAGAGATGACAGTTACTGATTATTACGGACTGGCAGCTGCGGCTAAGGTGAAATATACCGTATTGGAAAATCATAAACCGGTGCTGGTCAAGGAGATGGAGAACCGTTTCTATACTTCCAAGGCATCCGGTACCGAGGAAGTCGATGTAGCGGACTATTTCTATGACGAGGATGGTGAGGACCTTACCTACAAATTCGAGTTCTCCAATCCGGATGCGGCCAATATGACCTATTCCGACAGGAAATTCCTGATTACCACGATGAATTACGGCACGTCTGAAATTACGGTAACGGGAACGGATGTGCGTGGAGAATCCGTGTCTGCTTCGTTCAAAGTGATGGTCACGGACGGTTCCAAGGAGCTGACCTGCTACCCTAATCCGGTGAAGAATGTGCTGAACCTGAGACTTGGCAAGGAGAGCAACTCCGTTTCTGTCAAGGTGATAGCAGCCTCAGGTGCCGTGTTCTTCAAGGGCAGTTTCACAGGCGTGACGCCATTCGAGCCGGTCAAGGTGGATATGTCCGCCGCTTCAGCCGGAGCATATACCGTAGTGGTGAATGCGGACGGTAAGGAAATCAAGTCCAACATCGTAAAACTCTGACAGTTATGAGAAAAGTATTGACTATAATGATGTTTTTTGCCGCAGTGGCTTCATCGGCCCAGACCTTGCCTTCGCTGCTTGTCCCGTCTGATGCGGCCGGGCTTGGAACTGCCTCTGCCAATGTGGCTGCGACTCCTACTGCCTATCAGGTGGAAAACAATGTTGCAGGCATGTCGTTCAGCCCGTCCAGATTTTCCGCAGGCGTGTCCTACGGAATGTGGCAGCCGGCTTATGCTTCCGACAAGGTCATCAGTGCGGGTGCTATGTGGCGCAGTGAAAAGAGGTTGGCTATAGGCTTGTCATTCAAGTATTTCGCCCAGCCGTCATACGATATTACCACGGAAAGCGGCAATGCCTCGCGTGAAGGCTCCTACACTCCTAAAGAATTCAATGCCGCAGTGGGCGTCTCTTACAGAATCGTGGATTTCCTGTCGCTCGGACTGTCTGCGAGATTGACCAAGTCGGACATTGCCCCGGAGGCTTCGTCCAATGTCTTCGGCGTGGATGCAGGCGTGTTTTTCCAGAAGAACAATATCCGTGCGGGCATTTCGGCCAATAACCTCGGCAGCAAGGTAAAATATGGCGAAAACACCTACTCCCAGCCATCTCTCGTGAAGGCTGGAGCGGGATACACGATAGGCTTGGGGACTTCTTCGATTGCTGTCAATGCAGAGGCTGACGTCCTCTTCTCAGGTGGCTTCATGGCAGGGCTGGGCGCAGAGTATTCCTTCGATGACATGGTGTTCGTGCGTGCAGGATACCACTATGGGGATGACAAGAAAGCGATTCCGAGTTACGGCTCGCTCGGCGCAGGCGTGAAGTTCTTCGGCGTGCGTCTGGATGTGGCTTATCTGGTGGGGTCCCAGGTACTGAAAAACAGTTTGGGAGTCACATTGGGATATTCATTCTGATAATTTTGTCGGGCCATATTTTTTAGATAACTTTATGGGCTGAAAAAATCGACCCGATATATGTGTATGAAACATATTCAACTGATGTCATTGGCCTTGGGCATCGCCTTTCTGGCGGCTTCGTGCGCCAAGGTCAATGATGGCGTATCTGCGGGCAATGCTGAGGATGCATTGAAGATCATAAACACAAAATCCCCCGGCTCTACCGGGCATAATCTGTTGGTAAAGTTCTCCTCTCTTCCGTCCGAAGCCGAGGTGGCGGATATGATGGAGAGTGGCGTGGTGGCATTGACACCAGTCTTTCACAGCAATCCCTCACGAAAAGATCTGGAAAAGAAGTTCGGTCTGGACAGATGGTACGAGGTCTCGTATCAGAGCGGGACTGACATGGACGAAGGCGTGAAGCTCCTGGCCGCGTCAGAGTCGGTGCAGACGGTCCAGTACAGCATCACCTATAAGAAATCCTCTGACTGTAAGGCGTTTCCGTACTTCATTCAGCCGGAGAAGGTCCTGATGGCCGCTTCCGGCAAGTTCAATGACCCTGCCCTGAAGGACCAGTGGAACTACAAGAATACAGGCGACAAGAACATTGCCACTGCCGCTTACGCGGGGGCTGATATCAATGTGGAGAATGTCTGGAAAGAGATAACTGCCGGTGACCCGTCCATTATCGTGGCCGTGGTCGATGAAGGTGTGAAATACACTCATCCGGACCTGTCGGCCAACATGTGGACCAACCCGAAGGAGAGCGCGAACGGCAATGACGATGACGGCAATGGCTATATAGACGATATTCACGGATTCAACTTCGTGAAAAACGGACCGATATCGTGGGCGTCGGAGCAGGATTCCGGACACGGAACACATTGTGCCGGGATAGTCGCGGCAGTAAACAACAATGCTGAAGGCATCTGCGGTGTGGCAGGCGGAAGCGGAAACGGTGACGGCGTGCGCATCATGTCCTGTCAGATATTCGACAACAACACCGGCGGAACCTCCCAGATAGTCGCAAACGCCATCAGGTACGCGGCCGACAACGGAGCGTCCATAATATCCTGCTCCTTCGGCTATCCGTCAGGCCGGTTCAAGTCGGATGCGGCATACAAAACCGGAAACGGGGGAAGCAATGCCCTCGAATATGACGCCATTCGCTATTTCGAGGCCGCGTCCAACAACCCTGTCCTCGACGGGAACATAGCGATTTTCGCATCAGGCAATGACTCGCAGGGCTATGCGGCCTATCCTGGTGCATTGACAGACATAATAAGCGTCTCGGCATTTGCACCGGACTTCCTTCCGGCTAACTATACGAACTACGGCCCCGGATGCAATATCTCGGCCCCGGGCGGAGAGCAAGGCCTGGCGCCCTACACCTCATACAAGGCGATGATACTGTCCACCGTGCTTTCCGAACTGTTCGACGGAACGGATTACGCATTTATGTACGGAACATCGATGGCATGTCCGCACGTGAGCGGCGTAGTGGCATTGGGCCTGTCCTATGCCAAGAAGCTCGGCCGGAAATTCACATTGCCGGAATTCAAGAGCCTGCTGCTGTCCTCGGTCCAGGATATCGACTCGCGCCTTACTGCGGCATCCAAGGAATATGTGGCTGGAGCGGGCATAAGCAGCGTCTCGATGATTACGTACAAAGGAAAAATGGGTACCGGAGCGGTGGATGCATGGAAACTGATGATGAATATCGAGGGCACTCCGTGCATTGACGCTGTAGTCGGGAAAAACCAGGCATTGGACCTCTCGCCATATTTCGGCGGCGGCTCCAAGTCGTTGAAATACTTGTCGGTAGAAGTTTCCACCGAAGACAAGATGGCATTGGGCCTCCAGAAAAACCCTTATATCGAGCAAGGGAAACTCTGGATACATCCTACCAGATGCGGCTCCTGCAGGATACGGATCAATGCAGTTGGCGGCGGACCCGCCATCGGAACGGACGACGCTATCGGAGGCATGTCCATGAACCGGGAAGTCTCCGTGATAGTGAAATCCCATAAAAGCGCCAACGGAGGATGGTTATGATGAAAAGATTCTTGGCCCTTTTGGCAGGATTTCTGCTGTTGGGCGTGTCCTGCAACAAGGTGGATGATGCGCCTTTGAACATTATAGGCGACTGGGAACTCTCCAGTGTGGAATTTGCCACCAGGAGCGCGATGGTCGGCAATGAAACGGTGACGATATATCTCAGGTTCAGCCAGAACGGCTCATTTGCCATGTGGCAGCAGAAAGGAGCGGGACGTTTCCAGAAGTACGAGGGAATGTGGGTACTGAGCGGCAATGTTCTGAGCGGTATCTATTCGGACGGCAAGGAATGGAGCAGCGAGTATCTCGTGGAGACCAAAGACGGACACTTGACGATGCGTACCTATCCTGACAAGAAAGATACATACATATACGAAACAAGTACAATTACAGACAATAAGATCAAATTATGAAGGTTGGTGTAAAAATTTTATTCTTGGCTGCAACGTTGGCTGCAGTCGGCTGTGCGGAAGAATATTCCGAGAACAGAGCCGATCCGACGGCTGCAAAAGTCTTGAATCAGCCTGATGCATCAGGTGAAAATTCATTGATAGTCTATATCAGCAGCAACGTGGCTGTGCCGACGGAAATGGACAGGATCGCAGAATCGGCCGGTGCGGTCAGCTATGACAGGGTATTCCAGAAATTGGCTTCCTCTGAAAGCGAGATCTGCCGTTTCGGACTCGACAGGTGGTACACATTGACATTCGCTCCTGAAACGGACCTCCGTCAGGCTGTGGAACTGCTCTCCAAGGAGGACGGAATCGAAAGGATACAGTATAACAACAGGCTGAAAGGACTGGACGAAATGAAATCCGCATCCTGGAAACCGGCTCCTGCCACCAAGGCTACAAGTAACATACAGGCTCCTTTCAATGACCCTGCGCTCGCATCCCAGTGGCATTATCATTCCACACAGAAAGGCAAGCCGGTCGATACATCCGTACCGGGCTCGGACATCAATGTCTATGATGCATGGAAACTTACGACCGGTGACCCTTCCATCATCGTGGCAGTCGTGGACGAGGGTGTGGCTTACAATCACCCTGACCTCGCGGCCAATATGTGGAAAAATGAAAAGGAAATTCCGGGCAACGGAATCGATGATGACGGCAACGGCTATGTGGATGATGTCTATGGCTACAATTTCAGCATGGATGAGCCTCAGCTCAGCTGGAACAAACTCAGATCCTCAAGTGGCGGAGTCGGCGACCAGGGACACGGTACTCATGTGGCCGGAGTCGTGGCGGCCGTGAACAACAATAACGTGGGCATAAGCGGAATTGCCGGCGGAAGCGGAAAAGGTGACGGTGTACGCATCATGTCCTGCCAGATCTATTCAGGCGGCCAGAACTGTACCAAAGAATACCTTGCCAAGGCTATCCGCTATGCTGCTGACAACGGCGCAAGCATCCTCCAGTGTTCATGGGGCTTCCAGGCAGGTGCGGTCCTCTCTGACAAGTCCTACAAGACCAGACAGCCACTTGTCTATGCAGCTATCGAATACTTCGAAAACGCTGACAGAAAGAAACTTGGCTTCGACAATCCTATCAATGGCGGCGTGGCGTTCTTCGCTGCGGGCAACGACGGCAAGGAAATGTCCGCTTATCCGGGAGCGCTCGCTGACATCATCTCCGTGACTGCCTTCGCTTCGGATTACAAGCCGACAGGTTATACCAACTATGGTCCAGGATGCAATATAGCAGCGCCTGGCGGAGAATTCTACTACACTTCTTCGGACGGTAATACATACATCTGCGACGGTTGCGTGCTCTCCACCATGCCTGAAGGATATATCTATTCTACAGACTATGACGGAAAAGGCTACGGCTATATGCAGGGAACATCCATGGCCTGCCCGCACGTAAGCGGTGTGGCGGCACTCGGCCTGTCCTACATGAAGAAACTCGGCAAGACCTGCACGAAGGATGAGTTCAAGTCAATGTTGCTGACATCTGTCAATGACATGAATGCCCAGTGTCTCGGCATCAAGCAGACCTGTCTGTATGCAGCCAATTATGCAATCGGCCCGCTGAGCCTTTCCAAATACAGAGGCAAGATGGGAACCGGAAGCATCGACGCTTGGAAATTCCTGATGAACATCGAGGGAACACCATGTCTGACTGCTGTTGTAGGTCTGGAGCAGGCTGTCAGTCTTGAAAGCATATTCGGCGGCTCATATAGTTCGCTCAAGTATCTGGGCGTGGACATATCTGACGAAGATTACAGGACATTGGATCTGGCGGCGATGCCGGAAATCAAGGCAGGACGCCTCGTGATATGCCCTAAGAAGTCAGGAAACGTCAAGATCACCATAAACGCGGTTGCCGGCGGACAGACTCCGGGCAATGGCGAGAACATGGGAGGTCTGACAATAAGCAAAACAGTGTCACTTGTGGCGAGAGGCGTGTCAAGTGAAAATGGCGGATGGTTGTAAAATATTGAACAATAAGAAAATAGAATATGAGAATTTGGAAATTCGCAGTCCTCATGTTGACTGCTCTTGCCCTGCTTGCGGGATGCAATAAAAAAGACAAGGACATAAATGTCGTAGGCTCCTGGAAACTGGATGACATAAGCGCTGTCACCAAGGCGGGACAGACCTACGGAATCGTTGTTTATATCGACTTCAAGTCAGACGGTACATTCGAGACCTGGCAGCTTATGCAGGCAGGACGTTATCTTCATTATACCGGAACCTGGCAGTATGTCAAGAAGGGCATAACCGGAGTCTATACCGATGGCTCTGCATGGGGCAGCTCTACGTACAATGTTGATATTGACGGCAATATGATGGTGCTTACAGCTAAGAACGGCACCGATGAAATGACCACGTATGTAAGGGCTGAGGTCCCTGCAGACGTGAAGGCAAACGCACTGGATAAATAATTATGAAGAAATTCGCTTTTTCGGTGGGCATCCTCTCATTGGTTCTGACAGGATGTTCATCATTTCTCACGAATGAAGTCTCTCCCTCAGGCAAAGGAGAGGCCAATGGAAAAATTGTAAATACAAGTCACAATGCTGACGGCAACTCCATCCTCGTCTATATGGATGGCGATGTTTCAGATACTGCGGAGCTCAGCAGGATAGCAGAGAATGCAGGAGCCGTATCGATAGCTCCGCTGTTCGAGTCATTCCCCGGAAGGGAAGCGGAAGAAAAACGCTTCGGTCTGGACAGATGGTATGAACTGACATTGGACGGCAAGACGGATGTGCAGAAGGTCGCTGCCAGGCTTTCCTCTGAAAAGAAGGTGGCTAAAGTGCAGTACAATACATTGATGGACAGAGTGATAAGCAAGCGCGTCAGACCGTGCCCCGAGACTATGGCCACCAAGGCAGGTGCCAGCGGCGCAGCTATGAACGATCCCCTTTTCAGCAAACAGTGGAACCTCAGCAACCAGACCAAGGACTATCCTTCCGGAGCCGTGATCGGTGAGGATGTGAATGTAAGGGATGCCTGGGCGCTTACGGGCGGCGACCCGTCCATCATTGTCGCAGTCGTGGATGAGGGCGTGGACTATACGCATCCTGACCTGAGCGCGAACATGTGGACAAATCCGTCTCCGACGAACAATGACCTGCACGGGTACAATTTCATAAAGAGCAACGGCTCGATATCCTGGTTGGAGAATGGGGATTCCGGACACGGTACACATGTGGCCGGTATCATCGCGGCAGTGAACAATAACGGCACCGGCGTTTCAAGTGTGGCAGGCGGCACCGGCAAGGGCGACGGTGTTCGTGTTATGTCCTGCCAGATATTCTCGGGCGACGCTGAGCCTACAGCATCGACGGTCGCACGTGCAGCGAAATATGCTGCGGACCACGGAGCTTCTGTACTCCAGTGCTCTTTTGGAGTGGACGGAGGCGAGGTCCGGTCGGACAATGCCTATATAAACGAGAACAAGGTAGAGGTAGAAGCTTACAATTATTTCATAGGATCAAGCAGGGACAACCCTATCAACGGCGGAATAGTGGTTTTCGCAGCCGGAAATGAAATGGCGGCCATGTCGGGCTATCCTGGCGGAATGACGGATTATATTTCCGTAACAGCATTCGCCTGCAACGGCAAGCCGGCTCATTACACGAATTACGGACCGGGCTGCAATATCGCAGCTCCTGGTGGAGACTATTGTTCTCCGATGAAGAGTTCATCTGATGACCCTATGGATGAAGCCTCCATCCTGTCCACCGTTCCGCCGGATTTGAGAGATGAATATCTCGACGGTTCCGGATATGCATATATGGACGGAACCTCAATGGCCTGTCCGCATGTGAGCGGCGTGGCTGCGCTGGGCCTTTCGTATATGAAGAAACTGGGCGTGAAGTGCACGACGGATGAGTTCAAGTCGATGCTGCTTACGTCTGTGGACAAGTTCAGCGACTCGGCTTTCTCAGGAAAAGGCTATTATTATGAAGATGAAAATAGTGTCCGTTCTTATAATTTCTCCAAGTTCGCCGGCAAGATGGGAACGGGCAAGGTCAATGCGTGGAGACTGCTGATGCAGATAGAAGGCATACCTTGTGAGGCATTGGTCGTGGGAGAGACGCAGGAGGTCAGCCTCGAGTCATTGTTTGGTGAAGGATATGAATCATTGACCTATACCGGAATCGAGATTTCGGCAGAGGATATGAGCACGCTCGGACTGAAATCGGTGCCTGTGGTGAACAAAGGAAAACTTACATTGACCCCGAAGCGCTCCGGCAATGCCATATTGACTGTCAATGCGGTAGCGGGCGGCACCAATGTCGGCACAGGTTCGTCCATGGGCGGCATGAAGATATCCAGGAAACTCTCGATAGTTGTAAGGGGAGTCAGAAGCTCCGGCGGCGGATGGCTCTAATGTTTGGAGCACAATAAATTGGAAGAAAAAGATTTCATAGAAATTAGGGGCGCAAAGGCCCATAACCTCAAGAATGTCAGTCTGGATATTCCGAGAGGGGAGTTCGTGGTCATAACCGGATTGAGCGGCAGCGGCAAGTCGTCATTGGCTTTCGATACCATATATGCGGAGGGACAGCGTCGTTATATGGATACGCTTTCCGCTTACGCCAAGCATTTTATGGGGGTGTTGGAGAAGCCGGAGGTTGAGGAAATCAACGGCCTGAGCCCGATTATCGCCATCGAGCAGAAGACCACGGGCAACAATCCGCGTTCCACTGTCGGTACCATAACCGAGATTTACGATTTCCTCAGGCTTCTGTATGCGAGGGCGTCGCGGGCATATTCTCCTGTAACGGGGAAGGAAATGTCCCGCTACACTGATGAGCAGATAGTTTCGCTCATAATGCAGAAGTACAATCAGCGGAAATGTTATCTTCTCGCGCCTCTCGTGCGTGGCCGAAAAGGTCATTACAAGGAGCTGTTCGACAATCTCCGCAAACGTGGCTTTACTCAGGTGCGCATCGATGGGGAACTCCGTGACCTCGCCACGGTAACGGCTCTGGACAGGTACAAGGCCCATTTCATCGAGCTTGTGGTGGACAAGATGAAGCCTGCCACAGGTGATGACAAGAGGGTGAAGGATTCAGTCGCTACAGCATTGGGACGTGGAAAGGGCTCACTTGCAGTGCTCGATCTGGAGACGGGGGAGATACAGCATTATTCCAAGCATCTGGTGGATCCGGATTCCGGCATTTCGCTTCAGGAGCCGGCGCCGCATTCGTTCTCGTTCAATTCTCCTGAAGGATACTGTCCGCATTGCAAAGGACTCGGAACAATCGTTGATGTGAACATTGACACGATTATTCCGGACCGCAGCATTTCTATCGCGGATGGCGGAATCGTCCCGCTCGGAAAGATGCGGGAGACGAAGAAATTCGATATAATACGCTCTATAGCAAGGAGATACAACTTTTCGTTATTCGATCCGATAGAGGATGTGCCGGACGAGGCGATTTCGCTGATTGTCTATGGTTCGGACGAACTTTTCCGTGTGGGTGACGGGAATATGTCGGAAATGGTGTCGTTTCCCGGAATCGTGGAGGACATCGAGGACAAGATCGTCTGCCCGGTCTGTCACGGGACAAGGCTTAACCAGCAGACCACCTGTTTCAAAATCGACGGGAAAACCATATCCGAGGTCGCTGCGATGGAGATGTCGTCCCTTGCCAAATGGATTCAGGAGCTGCCATCCAAACTGTCCGACAGGGAGAACCTCATTGCCCGCGACATATTGAAGGAACTCGGCGAGCGTACCGGTTTTATGCTGGATGTAGGACTGGATTATCTCTCGCTCGACCGCGCAACCGCTTCATTGTCAGGCGGTGAGAGTCAGCGCATCAGACTCGCGACACAGATCGGCTCCAAGCTGGTCAATGTGTTGTACATCTTGGATGAGCCGAGCATCGGACTTCATCAGCGCGACAACAGGAAGTTGATCCATTCGCTCAAGGAACTGCGTGACGAGGGTAACTCCGTGATGGTAGTCGAGCACGACGCCGAGACGATGTACAGTGCGGACTGGCTTGTCGATGTAGGGCCGGGCGCGGGAGAGAACGGCGGAAAGATCTGTGTCAATGCTCCTGTTTCCCTTCTGTTGGGCGAATCGGGAAAAGAGGCTGCAGGAGACGCTATCGGAGAAAATGACAAGAAAAACTTGTCATCCTATACGATCGGGCCGTCATTGACCCTGGATTATCTTACCGGAAAGAGGCGTATCGAAGTGCCGGCCGTCCGCCGAAAAGGGAACGGAAAGGTGCTCGGAATCCGTGGTGCGTCAGGCAACAACTTGAAAGACATTGATATAGACTTCCCTTTGGGCGTCTTTATCGGTATCAGCGGAGTCAGCGGCAGCGGCAAATCCTCGCTCATAAACGAGACATTGATGCCGATACTGAAGAACAAGTTCTACAATGCAAAGATGCATCCTCTGCCGTATTCGGACATCATCGGAGTCGAAAACATCGACAAACTCATAGAAATCGACCAGAGCCCTATCGGCAGGACTCCGAGGAGCAATCCGGCCACATTTACCGGTGTGTTCAATGACATCCGTACCCTGTTCGCCGAAACGCCTGACGCCAAAGTGCGCGGATTCGGAGCCGGAAGGTTCTCTTTCAATGTCGCAGGAGGCCGTTGCGAGGCTTGCAAAGGTGCCGGTATCAAGGTGATAGAAATGAATTTTCTGCCTTCTGTCAATGTCGTCTGCGATGAGTGCCGCGGCCACCGTTACAAGGAGGACACGCTTGCGGTCAAGTACAAGGGGCGCAGTATCAATGACGTGCTGGAGATGCCGATAGCCCAGGCCTATGAGTTTTTCAAGGAGATTCCCAAGATTTCCCAGAAACTGAAGGCCCTCGTGGATGTGGGACTCGGCTACGTGCATCTCGGTCAGTCTGCGGTCACATTGTCGGGCGGAGAGAGCCAGAGGATGAAACTTGCATCGGAACTCTACCGGAAGGACACAGGAAACACCCTTTATATACTCGACGAGCCTACCACTGGCCTGCATTTTGAGGATATCAAGGTGCTTTTGGGCGTGCTTCAGAAGCTGGTGGACTGCGGTAACACCGTGATAGTCATAGAGCATAACCTCGATGTGCTGAAATGCGCGGACTATATGTTCGACATGGGGCCGGACGGCGGACGCCGAGGCGGTTATGTGGTGGCTCAGGGAACCCCCGAGGAACTTGCTGCAAATCCGGCATCCGTCACTGGACCTTATCTGAAGGATGCGCTCGAAGGCATAATAGGCAAGCGTTAAACACATAATTATGAACAATACTGCTGACAAATTTGAAGTTCTCCTTGTCAATGACGGGAGGCGTTACGAGTTGCCTCTGTTCGAGAAACTCGGTGATTTCTCCAAGCAGGTCTGCCCTGTCGTGAAAGATGACAGAACAGGAGTGGTATATCCCGTGCTCGCGGCATTGGTGGACCACAAACTGAAGGAACTCGACTACAAGCTGGCGATGACTCACGAGGTGGAGTTCATCGGATACAATCATCCTGACGGAAGGCGCACCTACCTGCGCTCTCTGTGTTTCGTGCTGCAGAACGCTGTGCGTGAGCTGTTTCCGGACAAGGTCCTGGTGATAGACCATTCTCTTCCGAGCGGCCTCTACTGCAAGGTGATAGAGACCAGGAAACAGGAGGACGGACGTTGCAGGACATTGGCACTGACGCAGGAGCAGTTGGCCTCCGTCAAGAGCAGGATGCAGGAAATCGTCTCGGCCGACATGCCGTTCAGGAAAGAGAAGATGGATGCGGTAACGGCAGAGAAGATGTTCGAGGAGAATAACCAGCCGGAAAAAGCTGAGCTCCAGAAGTCTCTCGGCAAGTTCATATGCAGTGTGTATTTCCTTGACGGACATGCAGATACATTCCACGGACCGCTACTCCCTTCGACCGGTTATCTGAAAGTGTTCGACCTTCTTCCGTTCGCTGAAGGCTTCTGCCTGCAGTTTCCGTCGGAGGGCGATTTCTCGAAAGTGATTCCTGTCAAGACGCAGTCCAAGATTGCTGCCACTCTCGCTGAGTATTCCGACTGGTGCTCCATTATCAGGATCAATGGTATCGGGGCATTGAACAAGGCAATTTCTGAGGGACATGCTGTGGAACTGATAAATCTGTCGGAGGCTCTGCACGAAAGGAAATATGCGGCCATTGCCGACCAGATATATGAGCGCAGGGGTCAGGTCAAGGCTGTTTTCATTGCCGGACCGTCCTCCAGCGGAAAGACTTCGTCATCGCTGAGGATTGCGCTCCAGTGCCGTGTGCTCGGTCTGGTTCCAAAGGTGATCGAGCTGGACAATTACTTCGTGGACAGGGAGCATACGCCTAAGGACAGTGAGGGGAACTATGACTTCGAGGCGTTGGAGGCGATGGACCTCAAACTTCTCAACAGCCAGCTGAATGACCTGTTCGCGGGCAAGGAGGTCGAGCTGCCCAAGTTTGATTTCAAGGCAGGCAGGTCAATGCCGTCCGGCAAGCGTATCTCTCTGGGTGAAAAGGAGATACTTATCATGGAAGGTATCCACGCCCTCGACCCTGCGATGGTTCCGGATGTGGACAATTCCAAGATTTTCAGAGTCTATGCCTCTGCGCTGACTTCTCTCAATGTGGATGAGAACAACAATATCTCCACTTCAGACAACCGTCTGCTGCGCCGTATGGTGCGTGACAACCGTGTACGTGGCATCACTCCGGAGGAGACGATAACCCGCTGGTACAGTGTGCGCCGTGGAGAGAACTGCAATATCTTCCCGTTCCAGGAAAATGCGGATGCGGCGTTCAATTCAGCATTGATCTACGAGCTTCCGATGCTCAAATACTATGCGGAGCCGCTGCTGCGCCGGATTGCTCCGTCTTCACCTGCATATACTGAGGCGGTGCGTCTGCTCAAGTTCCTGGACTATATCGTGGCACTCTCGCCGGACGAGATATCTGCGATTCCGCCTACATCCATCATGCGTGAATTCATCGGGGGACAGCGTCTGTAGTACGTGAGTCGCTATAATACGAAAAAAGGTCGTGCTCAATGCGCGGCCTTTTTCGATATATATGTGGAAAATTATTCTCCTGCGATGATTTTGCGGTCTTCTTCCAAGTCCACGCCGGCACGTTTGGCCAGTTCCATTTTCTTTTCCTCCAGCATGCTCTTGTGGTGGATAACCCAGTTCTCTACAAAGATGGCGATGCAGGCCGTGCAGAAGTACACGATGGTCTGTGCTGTCATCCAGAACATCTGAGTGTGTGAGGTCCACAAGTCGCCGCCGGCAGTGTTGAGGTTTATGAAACTCTGGCATCCGAATGTGGTCGGGAAGAGGTATGAGAACCATTTCCAGAACTCAGGGAATGCTGTGGTAGGCCATGAGAAACCTGTCAGGAACAGGCAGATAGGCGATACCACAAGGAACAGGAGGAATACTGACTCTCTTCTGGTGATCAGCGCGCTCCATGTCATCGAGAACATTACGCAGTCCGTCACGAAGAACAGCAGTAGCAGCATGATATCCCAGAAGTTGCCTCTCTGCGGCAATCCGAATATGGCCGGCACTATCGTGGCGATATATATGGCAATTCCCATGTATATCAGCCAGTAGGCCAGTCCTCGTCCGAGAACCACGCGCACTACTCCGTGGCCTTCCAGCCTGTCCGGAAGCGTGGCGAAACTGCGGTTCTCCTCTCGTGCCGTACCCACCAGCATCGACATTCCGTAGAACAGCGTCTGCTGGACGATTACGAGCAATATGGCTGACAGGAGGAACAGCGAGTAGGAGAATGCCCTGTTGTAAGGGTTGTTCTCCTCGTATGGGATGGCCTGCACGAGGGATGCGGCCTGTTCGCCGCTGAATCCCGCCGCCGCGTACCGTTCCATCTGGATGCTGCCCACTTCATTGAGCATCACCAAGTTGCTTGCCATGAGGATGTTCTTGTAGTAGAGGAAGCTGCTCATATCTGCATAAACTGACAATGTGGCGGTCTCCAGTCTTGCGAGCTTGTCGCCGTAGTCAGATGGGAAATACAGGTAGCCGCGAATCTTGCCTTCCTTCATAAGCTCCTGTGCCTCAAGGACATTGATGCAATGATATTTCACAGCGCACTCTCTTGTGGCATCGACTTCGCGGGCGAAACGGCGGCTGGCTGAGCAGTCGGCATTGTCCACGACGGCGATAGGAGTCTCGTTAAGTATGCCGTTGAGGTACATTACATTGTACAACAGCGGATAGGCGAGTCCGGCAAGGAAGAATATGATCATAACTCCGGAATCGGAGAATATGAGTTTCAGTTCGTGGGTGAAAATTCCCCAAAAGTCGCGAAACCACGTACTTATGTAACTGTCTTTTTTCATATCGACTATTTTTTAGGGAAATTCTGTAAAATATAAGCCTTCTTGAGCCTCCAGATGGCCAATACCGGCAGGAAGAGGAAAATGAGCATGTGTATCACCTCTTTATACCATCCTGCGAAACCTGTTCCGAAGATGACCTCACGTGAGTAGAACTGGAAGTAATGCCTGAGCGGGAATGCCTCTGCAAGTCCCTGGATATAAGGCGGCATCGCCTCTACCGGCAGCGTGAAGCCTGACATTGAGAATGCAAGCACGCTGTACAGGGCGCCGATACTCAGTGCAAGTCGCGGAATCGGCAGCATACCGATAATGAATATCGCCACGCCCTCGCTGGCAAGCACCAGCAGCAGGATATCGAGGAACATGTTCCATATCGAGCCGTTTATCGGGAAATGCATCCAGTCATACATCAGCAGTATCAGGATTAGTCCCAGTATCGAGAACAGCGTCGTATAGACTATGATCTTGCCGAGAAGCGCGGTGAACATGGAGTCGCCGGCCGTCTGCAGCAGATGTCTGGATGTGCCGTATTTCAGTTCTGCTCCCAATGAGTAGATCAAGATGATGATTATAGCCATCTCCAATACGCCCGGCAGGAAGATGTTGGTCAGATAGTAACCGTAGTTGGTGTACTGGTTGCCGATCTGATGCACATCCACGTCCACTGGACGGATTCTGCCCATGATAGCATCTTCATTGACCCCTTTCGCCCTGAGCACCTCTCTCTGGACGGCGCCGTCCGCAAGGTTGATCATCGTGAGGATGTTCTTGTAGGACAATGCTCCTCCGACGAAATAAAGACCGTTCAGGTAATATGTGAAAGTCGGTCGCCTGCTTGCCTGTACATCTGCATACATGCCTTCAGGGATGACGCAGACAGCTGTAAGCTTGCCGCTCTGCATGTCCTCCCTCGCCTGTGCGAAAGTGTCATATCTGATCACCTTTCCGAGCTGTGTCGCGTCCAGCTGCCTGGCGAAGTTCCGGGACAATGTCGAGTTGTCATAGTCCACGATGCCTACAGGCAGGTCGTGCGGCAGTCCGTCTTTCAGAAAGGTCAGGAAGAAGATGGCGCAGAAGGCCACAGTCACCACTGAACCGAGAAGATAAATCGGTCTGTTCCTCATTATCCTCAGTTCACGGCGGATTACTGCGGCTATGTTATGCCAAAAACTCATAACTGATTATTTCTTAAGAATTTTGCTGTCTTTCACGATTGCTGACATTCCCGGACGCAAGCCCTCAAGCGGTGTGTCAGGAACTGCTCTCACCTCAAATGTCTTGGCATCGTACATGCCTGTCTCCTTGGTGGCTTTCCATGTGGCATAAGACTCACGGACAGCGATGTAGGTCACGGTAGCGGTGCACTCCTTGTCGTCAAGAGCCGGAACGCTTACGGTTACCTTGTCGCCCTGTTTCAGACCGTGGAGATAGTCCTCTCTTACATTGAAAGTGAACCACATGTCGTCGAGGTCTGTGATGGTCATGATAGGTGAGCCCTGTCCTACAAGTTCGCCGACTTTAGGGAAGGTAGCGGAAATGATACCGGATGCAGGAGAAGTGAGGTAAAGCTCAGCGAGAGCTGCATTGACCTCCATAAGAGCACCGTTGGCCTGGTCCACGAGAGCGGCAGCGGCAGCCTTGTCTTCTGAGCGTGCGCCATTGACAGCCATGTCATACTGGCTCTTGGCAGCCTTCGTGGTGGCTACGGCGGCATTGTACTGAGCCTCCACTTCGTCATACTTCTGTGCAGAAACGACTTTCTGGTCATAGAGGTTCTTGATTCTGTCGTATGATTTCTTCATAACCTTCTCCGCCACGATAGCTTTCTGCCAGAGTTCGTAAGCGCCTGTGATCTGCTCTTTCCTTGCTCCGTTGATGGCCTTGTTCTGCTGTGCCTTGGCTGCGTTCTTCAATGCAGTAACCTGCTCGAGTTTGGCATGGACCTCAGGGCAGTCGATGAATACGACAGTATCTCCCTTGTGCACCATCTCGCCCTCTTTCACGAAAAGCGCCTCGATTCTTCCCGGCACCTTTCCGGAAACTCTGTACTCTGTAGCCTCAGCCTCGCCCTGGATAACCAGCGGTTTAGGCTTTGATACGAAATATCCCACCACTGCTATAACCATAATAATGACAAGCAGCGCTACAACACCTATTACAAGGTTGTAAGATTTCTTAGTCTGTCCCATAGTATTTTTCTGTTTTTATTTTTCTGAATCGATATCTGATTTATAATTGCCCTCTGCCTTCTGGAGGTTCACATAGTTCATCTGAAGTTCAATGCCTGCGTCAATGTACTCCGACTGCGCCTTGAGCCATGCCGTGTGTGCGGCAAGAGCCACATTGGCAGTCACGACTCCGGCCTCGAAACCGATGGACGCGGTACGGAGATTCTCTTCCGCGCTCTTGAGGTTGCTCTCAGCCATGTCGAGTTTGTCCAGCGCCTCGTTCTGCTGCTTGCGGAGCTGTGTAACCTGCAGGTTGATAAGCTCTTTGGCTTCCTCCAGCTGGCTTCTGAACAATGTCGCCTCAGCCTTTGCCTTGCGTGTTTTCTGCAGTGCCTCAGTTCCGTGGAAAATAGGGATGTTGATCATGGCGCCAACATTGAACATGCCGCCGAACTTGTTCTGGAATCCGTTGTAGAGGTTCGGATTGCTTACTATGTAGTTCGCTGTCAATGCAACTTTAGGCATCATGTCCGCGCGTGCGATCTTCACTTTTGCATCATAAATCTGACTGGCAAGTCCCAGACTCCTTGTCTCAGGCCTGTCTTCGTAGATCTGCTCCAGATCCTTCTGGGCAGTCAACTGAGGTGCAGGAACGGCGCTCAGTTCCTCGTCAGCGAGGGAGATTTCAGAATTCAGGTCAATGCCTATCTCCTTGCAGAGCAGCATCTTGGCGAGCACGAGACCGTTGGTGGCCTTGGTCTTGAGCATGTTCGCTTCATTGGCCTTGACCTTTATTGACAATGCGTCAGACTCGGTCGCTACACCCTCATTGACAGAAATGGTCACATCGTGCTCCATCTTCTCGAGAAGGTCGGCATAGTTCTCGGCCATCCTCTTCTTGTTGGAAACGGAGACTACCTGCCAGTAAGCCTGGTCCACGGTGGTCAGCAAATCCTGATACTCCTTGTCGTATTTGGCCTTGGACAGGTCTTCCGCCAGTTTTGCCATCTTGTTGGCATTGATGATCTTGCCTCCCATGAATACCGGCTGCTGGAGTGAAACCATACCTGCGAACACGTTATGGATGTCCAGATGGAAGGCGTCGTCGATTTCAGTGCCTATCTTGGTGATGGCTGAACTGATCTCGCCTTTCTGGAGCGCACCGAGGATGGCCTGTCCCATCTCGCTGCTTATGATGTCAGAGCCTCCCGGAATCTTGTTCAATGCCTCAATGATATTGGTGACCTTCTCGCTGACGGCGCCCTGGAGAGCTGCGCCGGCACCTGTCAGTTTACCTGACATTTCGTCACTTATCAGTGCGAGGTTCTTCTCATTATACATATATGCGCCGGTAGCGCTGATGTTCGGAAAGTAGTTCGCCCTTGCGATTTTCCTGTCGTAGCCGGCCATTTCCACACGGGTCTTGGCCTGTTCAATGCTCTTGTTGTTCTGCAAAGCCATTTCCCGGCACTGTTCCAATGTCAGTGTTTCCTGTCCCATCATACCCAGAGGCAGAAGCGCTGCCGCTGTGATGAGTCCGAGTCTAAGTCGTTGTCTGTTCATATCTTTATAATTTCTTATTATCAATGTCTGTTTTGTCTGTTCAAACGTCGGGGCAAAGATACAAAAAGGTTGCCAAATAGTGCTCTTTTCAATTAAATTTTGCTTAAATATTGTTATTTTGGTCGAAAAAAACGATTTTTTGCAAAAAGTGAGTAAATTTGCGGAATTATGAGTCTCTTCGTAATACGTCCACTCAATGCTGCCGGGCAAGTGACTGCACATCCGATGCACTCGATTGCCCGAGACGATTGGTCGTATGTCTATCTCCTTTCAGGAGAGGTGCTCATAGATATTGACAGACGCCCTTATCTGTTGAAAGCCAGCGACTTCGCCCTGATACCTCCGTTCATTCACTATTCCGTGAAGTATTTCAAGGACACGATAGGCTACATGGGCGCGTTCTCTACAGAGTTGCTTCGCAATGCCGGACATTCAGTGCTTCGCATGAAGGAACCGTCGGTTCTTTCCATCCCCGTAGAGGACAAACTTTTCTACGATGAACTCATGATCCGTCTCATGCGTCATGCGGGTCAGGTAGCCATTGTCAGAAGCCTGATAGAGGTGATACTCAGCCAGTTCGACGAGCTCCTTCCGGCTCCGGGCGGTTCCGCGTCCTCCAGGCTATGCTCGTCTTACCTCGAAAAAGTGTTCGATGTTTCGCAGCCCTTCTCCAGTGTCGCCGGTTACGCTTCGCTTCTGGGCGTCACTCCAAGCCATCTCAACCGCACCGTCAAGGCCGAAACCGGAAAAAGCGCCGGAGAGTGGATTGACAATGCCCGTCTGGCCCTTGCCCGCGAACTTCTCTGCGACAGGTCAATGCCAATGTCGGAAATCGCTGAACGTCTCTGTTTCTCCGAAGCGTCATACTTTTCCCGGTTTTTCCGCAAGATGACCGGCATCTCTCCTTCCTCTTTCCGCGAAAGAATGGTATAAATCGTCCTTTAGGATGTGCAAATAGTGCAATGACGGAAATCATTGTATCTTGTACTTTTGTCGCCGCTTAATAAACGAACTATGATTCATTATATTGTGGCAGTGATGCTGGTGACGGCGACACCTGTCGTGAAAGATACATTGTCGGGCGCTGTCATATCCTCATCATTGAAACAAACATTGACGAAAAATGAGATTGCTGTCCCGGTTACCTCCTTGGCTATGAAGGAGATAGAGACAGCGGGGCTTGCCTCTCCCAAGAATTTGGCCGGCATTGTCCCCGGGCTGGCGATGCCCGATTACGGGTCGTCGATGACGTCAACCATTTATGTACGCGGCATCGGCTCGCGTATGGAAAACCCGGTAATCGGCCTGTATATCGACGACGTGCCGGTCCTGGACAAGAACTGTTATGATTTTTCATTCATGGACATCCGGCGGATCGACATGCTCCGCGGTCCCCAGGGTACGCTCTACGGGCGCAATTCCATGCTCGGTGTCATGGCTGTGGAAACATTGTCCCCGGCTGTATGGCAGGGAGTAAGGGCCAATGTCGAATACGGCAGCGCCAATTCATTGAGAGTCAATGCTTCCATGTATAAGAACAATCTCGGTGCCGCCGTAATGTACGGCCACTCTGACGGATTTTATACCAATGAATATTCAGGCAGCAAGTGTGATGTTTCCGATGCAGTATCCGTGCGTCTCCGATATGTGAAGAATCGTGGCAATGTTTTCATTGACAATACCTTACATGCATCTTATACGGATCAGGGCGGCTATCCTTACCGGCTCTGGAAGGCTGATGCCACGGATACGTCACAAGGCGGGGAATCATTGGCCGGAGGCTGGCTCTATCCAGTAAATTACAATGACAGAAGTGCTTACAGGCGCCTTTTCGTGATGGACGGGCTGCGTGTCAATGTGGACTTGGACAAATGGAAGCTGAGTTCGGTGACCAGCCTGCAGATGTTGTTTGATTCCATGGATCTGGACCAGGATTTTACATCCGCGTCGATGTTCACATTGAACCAGACACAGCGGCAAGCATCTGTGACACAAGAAGTTGTACTACGTCCGCAGACGCATCCCGCCTGGTGGAACCATCAAAGCGGTGTTTTCGCATTCGTCCGCCGCAACGGCATGGGCGCTCCCGTGACGTTTCTCCGCGACGGCATCAGTTCCCTCATTCTGGACAATGCCAATGCCTATATTCCGCAGGAGTTCGGCAAACTCATGATCGAGGAGGACAATTTCTTAATTTCCAGTGACTTCATTCTCTGGAGCTACAATATGGCCGCTTATCATGAGTCATATTTCCGACTGTCCAGATGGCTCCTTACCGCCGGGCTCCGTGTGGATTATGAAGGCGACCACATGTCATACGACTCCAGTTCAGACATCCATTTCAAGCTTACGCCAATGCCTTCGTACAAGGATTTCCCGACCAGCTACCGTGGAAATGAACACATGTCGTTTTTTCAGATTCTTCCGAAAGCGTCAGTCCTTTTCGATGCCGCCACTGAAGCCATGCGGCATCACGGCATTGACCTGAAACTGACGGGCTCCGTTTCGCGCGGTTACAAATCCGGAGGTTTCAACACCCAGATTTTCTCTGACATCCTGCAGAATCGCATGATGAACGGAATGATGTCCGAACTTGGCGTGTATCTCGATGCTGCTGAGGAGATTCCGGCATCATCCACCAGCTACAGGCCGGAGTCCTGCATGGATTACGAGGCAGGACTGCGTTTCGGAATCAATGCTGCCGGACATCTTCTGACCGCATCCGCGACCGCATACCATATCAGCTGCCGGAATCAGCAGATTACCGTGTTCCCGCGTGGGAAGGGGACAGGACGCATGATGGCCAATGCTGCCAAATCCCGGAGCCGTGGCGTGGAATCCGAGCTCTCCTGGAGATGGAAAGGCCTGAATGTGAATTTCTCCGCCTCTTTCATGGATGCCCGTTTCGTCTCGTATGACGATGGTCATGAAGACTATTCCGGAAACAGGATTCCGTATTCTCCGTCTTCTTCACTATATGCCAGGGCAGGGTACAGGTTCGATTTCAATTCCAAGTTCCTGAACTCCCTGATGTTGTCTGCCGACATTCTCTGGAACGGCTCCGTCTCCTGGAACGAAAGCGGAACCCTGGTCCAGCCGCCGTATTCTCTTCTTGGTTTCGATGCAAGGCTGTCTTTCCGCAAAGTCCAGTTTTTCGTTCGCGGGGAAAACCTCGCCGATACCTCCTACAGCGTGTTCTATTTCAAGTCTGTAGGCAATTCGTTTTTCCAGCTCGGCAAGCCCAGGCGCTTCAATGCCGGCATTGCTCTGGATTTTTAAGTAATTGTAAATAAATTAATTATATAGTCATTATGAAATTATTAAATGCTTTTTTGATTGCGGTCGTTTCAGTAGTTGCTGCCGCTTGTTCCAAGAATGAACCGGTGAAAATCATCGAAACTCCGGCCGAAACCGTTTACTCCGGCACCATGACGGTAGTGCCGGCGGCAAGGACAATGTTTCCGAAAATGTCAATGTCAATGTCAATCTCCAGGATGACGGCACGGCTACCATCATCTTCAACAAGGTCAAGTTCGTTCCTCAGATGCCTGTTTCTCTGGATGTCACTGTTCCCGGAGTCAAGTGTGAGATTCGCGAAAATGAGATCATTCTTTCAGGCAACGACATCGTTCCGCTGGCCATGGGAATGCCTTATGCAAAATATAAAGTGACCTCGCTCAATGGTAAAATCACTGCCGGCAAACTGACGGTCTCCCTGAATTTCGGAGAGTTCGCCACGTCCTATGTCGGTGATGCTCAATGAAAAAGTGAGGATACAAAAAGGTTGCTATATTGTACGGTTTTTGATTAAATTTTGCTTGGATATTGTTATTTTGGTCGAAAAAAACGATTTTTTGCAAAAGTGAGTATATTTGCAGAATTGCACCAAGGTAATTCAATATCATGATACAGCAGGACGTTTTACATAATATAAGTATCCGGAAATTCAGGGATATGTTCCCGGAAATGCCCGGGAAAGGTTTGGGCGATGATCTTCTCATAGCGGACTTGAAATATGACGACGAACTGAAGATGTTCCAGTATCCTTTCAGGTTCGACGGCTATATGCTGATTTTCTGTCAGAAAGGACATATCCGGCTGGATGTGAACCTGGATTCTTTCCAGATAGAAGAGAATTCATTGGTACTGAATGTCCCTGGCAACATCATCCGTGTCCCGGAGGTCGAAAGCGACAATAAGGACCTTCATTTCATCATTGTGGCGATGTCCAAGTCTTTCATGACAGGTGTCAGGTTCGATTTCAACAGGCTGTTCAATGAAAGCGTCGCCCTTCTGGACAATCCGTGCATCCAGCTGAATGACATGGAACGCTCTGTCTGCAAAGAATATCTCCAGCTCGCCTCCACCATTCTCGCCACATCCATCCCGAACAAGAAGGAGGCGATAGGCTCGCTGGTTTCGTCCATTTCCTATTTCCTGGGGTCAATATGGGCTGACCGTCTTTCCGAGGCGGAGCGCAAACCGCAGGCTCCTTCTGCAAAGGCCAAGAATGTATATGACCAGTTCCTGCGTCTTGTCACGGACTACCATACTACAGAGCGGAACATGGCATTCTATGCCGACAAGCTCTGCCTGACACCTAAATATCTGTCAAAACTGGTGAAGACTGTGAGCGGGCGTTCAGCTCCGGAGTGGATAGACTCTTTCGTGATACTCGAGTCGAAGAATATGCTGAAATATTCCGACCTCTCCATAAAGGAGATAGTGTCGAAACTGAATTTCCCGAACCAGTCGGTGTTCTACAAATTCTTCAAGTCGCATACGGGTCTTACGCCAAGCCAGTACCGCAACGAATAAAGATTCCTCAGGATGACACAGATTATTTCTCGAAAGTTGCTAACTTCGTGAAAAATTTGGTGTTATGATCAGCGAAATGCAGATAGACGAGATCATCAGGGAATTGTTCTCGGAAATCAGTTTCTCCAGAGAGCCGGCAGGGCTCTACGACCCATTGAGATATATGATAGAGGGCGGAGGCAAGAGGCTTCGTCCAAGGCTTTGTCTTACAGCGTATTCTCTCTTCAAGGATGAATTTGACGACAGCATTCTCCAGCCTGCTGCGGGACTCGAAGTGTTCCATACATTTACATTGATACATGATGACATCATGGACAAGTCACCGCTGCGCAGGGGCAATCCTACTGTCTGGACCAAATGGGGCGAAGACGGCGCGATTCTCTCCGGCGACGTGATGTGCATCGACAGTTACCGCCGCGTGTCCATGGCTCCGGAGGATGTGCTCGGCAAGGTCCTGAAACTGTTCAACAACACGGCTGCGCAAGTCTGTGAAGGTCAGCAGTATGACATGGATTTCGAGCATGAGGAGAACGTCACGATGGACCAGTATATGCGTATGATCGGGCTCAAGACCGCCGTGCTTATCGCATGTGCGGCGAAGATGGGCGCGGTCATAGGCGGTGCAGATGACGAAGCGTCAGGAAATCTCTACAGATATGGTTATTCGCTCGGTCTGGCATTCCAGATAGCTGACGACTGGCTTGACGCTTTCGGTGATGAGAAAGTGTTCGGAAAGCCTATCGGCGGCGACATTGTGAACAACAAGAAATGCTGGCTCACCATCAAGGCCTGCTCGCTCGCGCCGGAAGAGATGGAAAAGGCATTGTCAATGCCGGTGGACACTCCGGAGGAAAAAGCAGCCAAAATAGCTGCCGTCAAGTCAATATATACTCGTCTCGGTGTGGATGAAATGGCTCAGAATGAAATAGTCAGCCTTACCGATGACGCTCTGCAGTCAGTGGAGAGCCTGAATCTCGGAAAAGTGCGTTTCGAGATGCTCAAGCGCTTCGCGGACAAGTTGGTTGGAAGAAACAATTAAGGTCAATGGAAAAGAAGGAATTGGAGATAATGGCGCCTGCTGGCAATTTTGAATGTCTGATGGCAGCCATTGAGGGTGGTGCTGACTCTGTATATTTCGGGGTCGGCAATCTGAACATGCGTTCTCATTCTGCCAATAATTTCCAGCCGGAAGATTTGGCGGAGGTTGTCAGAATATGCAGGCAATATGGCGTCAAGACGTACCTGACATTGAACATTGTCCTTTATCAGGAAGACATTGAACCTTCTCACAAGGCACTGGATGCGGCGAAGGCGGCGGGCGTGGACGCGGTCATCGCTTCGGACATGGCTGCGATAATGTATTGTCGTCAGATAGGTATGGAGGTGCATATCTCCACACAGTTGAGCATTTCCAATGTGGAGGCGTTGCGCTTCTATGCCCAGTTTGCGGATGTGGTTGTCCTGGCCAGAGAGCTGAATCTGAATCAGGTGAAGGACATTTACGAGACCATCCTGCGGGACGGCATCAAGGGCCCGTCAGGAGAACTTGTCCGTATAGAGATGTTCGCTCACGGGGCGTTGTGCATGGCCATTTCAGGGAAGTGCTACCTCAGTCTCCAGACTTATGGCGCTTCGGCAAACCGCGGAGCCTGCTATCAGCTCTGCCGTCGCGGTTATGAAGTCACCGATCTCGAAACCGGCAACAGCCTGAATATTGACAACAAATATATAATGTCCCCCAAGGACCTGTGTACCATCGAGTTTATGGACAAGATCATAGACGCGGGTGTCAAGGTCTTCAAGATAGAGGGCAGGGCACGTTCGGCAGAATATGTGAAGCGTTGTGCCCAGTGTTACCGTCAGGCGGCTGATGCTGTCTGTGACGGGACTTATACTCCGGAGCTCGCCGCGTCTCTCAAGGCGGAACTCTCCGAGGTGTTCAACAGGGGCTTCTGGGACGGATACTATCAGGGTGCGCGCCTGGGTGAATGGAGTGCGGTTTACGGCAGCTCCGCCACGAGGAAGAAAGTGTATTGCGGCAAGGTGACGAACTGGTTTGACCGTATCGGCGTCGCTGAAATCGCCGTGGAATCTGTGTCGCTCAAGGTCGGTGCCCATTGTATGGCTACGGGCGCGACTACCGGAGTCATTGAGTTTACTGTCAATGACTTGCGTGTGGCACTGAAGCCTGCGGAGGAAGCTGTGAAAGGTGTAAGATGCTCTGTCGCCATCGTGCCGGAAAATCCCGGTGTCAGGGATGGTGAGGTCGAGATAACCCCTGCTCCGGATGATGTTTCAGCCGGTGACTCTGTCGAAAGCCGTGCCGGCGCTTCTGTCAATGCAGAAGGCAAGATTCCGGTAAGGCTTCGTCGTGGGGACAAGATCTACATCTGGGAAGACTGTTAAGTTTTGCGATTATGACCGGAGAAGCAACTGTAGTGAAAAATGCGGGCAGTCATTTCATGCTGTCATTGCTGCCTGAATGGAATCCTTTTCCGGCAGTCCTGAAAGGCCGTGTCCGCCTGAAATCCAGCGAGGCCACGAATCCTGTCGCGGTAGGTGACAGGGTGCGCTTCGAGACTGATATGGACGATGCGGCAGACATAACATTGACACATCCTGCCCTCATTACCGAGGTGCTGGACAGGAAGAATTATGTCATAAGGAAGTCCACGAACCTGTCCAGACAGTCGCATGTGATCGCGGCCAATATCGATATGGCATTTGCGGTGGTGACGCTCTATTTTCCTGAAATAAAGCTGCCTTTTCTGGACAGGATGCTGGTGACCTGCGAGGTTTACGGAGTTCCTGTCACCATAGTCATGAACAAGGTGGACTTGTATGGAAAAGAGGCGCCTGAGGCTGTTGACAACTTTATAAACATCTATACAAAAGCGGGTTACCGTGTCGTACAGGCATCCGCCAAGACTGGAGAAGGCATCGACGGACTCCGCAGCATTTGTGACGGGAAGGTCTGCCTGTTCTCCGGAGAGTCAGGCGTGGGCAAGTCATCATTGATAAAAGCTCTGGACCCGTCGCTGGACCCGAAAATCGGGAAGATTTCCATCGCCCATCTGCAGGGCAAGCACACCACTTCCTTATATGAGATGTACCGTCTTGCTTCAGGCGGGGCAGTCATCGATACTCCGGGACTCCGCGGCTTCGGCCTGGTGAATTTGGAAAAAGGGGAAATAGCAAGCTACTTCCCCGAAATGCTTAAAGCTGCGGAAAACTGTCGTTTTACGCCCTGCACTCACACTCATGAGCCGGGCTGCGCTGTGAAAGATGCCGTAGAGAACGGTGAAATCAGTCCTGAGCGCTATTCATCCTACTTGGGAATGATCGAAGACGACAAGAAGTTCCGCTGATTGCCGTTGTTTTTTCTGCACTATCTTGTTATCTCAGCATTGAGCCTGATGTCCTCTGCGGAAGCGCCGACCATGACATTGAACTTGCCGTTGTTCGCGCGGAAGTCGTGGATATTGACATCATAGAATTCGAATGCTGATTTCGGCAGGAAGATGGTGACGAGTCTGGATTCTCCCTTGTTCAGATAGATCTTGTCATATCCCTTGAGCTCCTTCTTCGGGCGTGCCACTGTCGGATTCTGCTCGCCGACATAGACCTGAACGACCTCTGCCGCGGCTTTCGAACCGGTATTTGTCAATGTGAAGGTGACGTCGAATCCTTCGCCGCTAGGAGTAACTGCGATGTCCTTGTAGTCGAAGGTGGTGTAGGTGAGTCCGTATCCGAACGGGAAGAGCGGCTTGGTGCCGAGTCTGTCATAGCCCCTGTAGCCCATGAACACGCCTTCGCTGTAGGTCACGTATCTGTTGGTGAATCCGCGTTTGTTTTCGGCTTTCTCCTTCGGATAATAGCTGTCGTGGACAGGATTGTCTTCCCATTTCGCCTCGATGCTCATAGGCAGTTTGCCTGACGGGGAGAATTCTCCGGCGAGCATTCTTGCAAGCGCGAGACCGCCCTCCTGACCAGGATACCATCCGATGACGATAGCCTTGACCTTGTCCATCCACTTGGACATGTCGAATCCGCCGCCTGCGTAAACTACAGTCACTACATTCTGATTATGTGCGGCTGCAAAGCTGATGAGCTCGTCCTGTCCTTCAGGGAGTGTGAATGTCCTGTCCGAGTTCTCTTTCTCTGTCTTGGTGTTGAAGCCGGCCACAACGATCACTGTAGTAGCGCTTTCGATGGCCTTGACGTTTTCCGGTGTGTCGTATGAACCGTTCTCGTCAGGTGTCACGAGCTGTACAGGGTAGTTCTTTCCGAGTTCCTGCATTCCTGCGTACAATGAGATGGAATACAACGGGCTTACTTTTCCGCTGCCGCCTCCGCATGGTATAACGTCTGCGTTAGGGCCGAGGATGACGGTCTTGGTCTTGCGTCCCGGCTTGAGAGGGAGGATGCCGTCATTTTTCAGGAGAACAGCAGATTCGCTTGCCATCTTGTAGGCGGTTTCGCGTGAGTACTGGTTGTCCTCGGAGATGTTCTTGTCGAGCTGCGGTCTGTCGAGGAAGTCGAATGCTATCAATGTCTGGAGTATGTTGCAGACTTTCTCGTCGATTTCGGCCTCGGTCACGACTCCGCTCTCGATAAGAGGCTTTATGAGTTCCTTCTTGAAGTACTGGGCACGCGGCATTTCGAGATCGAGTCCGCCTTTGATGCACTCGAGGGTGGAATATGTTGAGGTCCAGTCTGACATTACAAATCCGTCAAATGCCCATTTTCCTTTCAGGTTTTCTCTGATGAGGAACGGACTGGCTGAAGCGTGGACATTGTTCACGAGGTTGTAGCTGGTCATTACGGAACCTACGTGAGCCTCTTCGACGGCGGCCTTGAAAGTAGGGAAGTAAATCTCGTTGATGGTCCTTTCGTCTGCGTCTGAGCTGACGTGATGTCTGTCATATTCCTGATTGTTCAGAGCGAAATGCTTGATGGTGGCCATGACGCTCTGGGACTGAACACCTTCTATATAATTGACAGCAGTGCGGGCTGCGAGGTACGGGTCTTCTCCCATATATTCGAAGTTTCTGCCGCACAACGGGCTTCTGTAAATGTTTACTCCCGGACCGAGCAGAATGTGCACTCCGCGTGCTCTTGAGTCTTGGCCCAATGATACGCCCATCTGGTATGCCAATGTCTGGTTCCATGTCGCTGCAGCGGCTACTCCGCAGGCGAAAAGTGTACTCTTGGTGTTGTTCCTTACGCCTTGAGGGCCGTCCGCCATCCTGATTTCAGGGATGCCGAGCCTGTCAATGGCTCTGATGTGGAAGCCGTCCGTGGCACCTGAGATGTAGTCGATTTTCTCATCGAGAGTCATCTGCTCCACGAGCTTGGCCGCCCGCTCTTTGCATTCTTTCGTGATTTCCTGAGCTGTCGCGCCCATTGCCAGGATGCAGGTCAATGCTGCCGAAAATAAAATTCTTTTCATTGTCTGTCTGTTAGATGTTATTTGGTCTTTAAATGTTGATTGGCCGTTATGTATTGTCTTCACAAGACTCATAAAGTTAGGCTTTTAATTTTACTTGGCAAAAATTTCCTTCAGGAGAAGGCGACGCGGAAGACCGCTGGACTCGGACGCATTTTGTCGGATTTGGGGCGGATATGGTGATTTTTCTCATAGAAAAGCAAAAAAATACGTAAAATTACGTAGATGATTTGTTTGGATTGGTACTGTGATAATCCTAAATTTGGCGGAGTTAAAAAGTAATAAAAGTAATAACCATGAAAAACAAATTTTTTGCATTATTTACAATCCTTCTGAGCATATCATTGATTACCACCTATTCCTGCAAAAAGGAAAAGGTTAAAAGCGTGTCGGTGACAGAAGTCGGATTGAACAAGACCTCGACAACTCTCATTGAAGGAGAGACTGAGACCCTGGTTGCTACCGTGATGCCGGAAAATGCTACTGACAAGGGTGTCGTGTGGGAAAGCGGTAATGAAAGTGCGGCTACCGTAAGTCAGGAGGGCCTCGTGACTGCTGTAGGGGAAGGAAAGGCGACGATAACCGTGAAGACCAATGACGGCGGATTCAGTGCGTCATGCGAAGTGACTGTGAAAAAGAAGGTCATCGCTGTGACGGGTGTCAAGTTGAGTGCTGCGTCTATGACACTTCGTGAGGGGGAGAGAGGAACACTTACTGCTACGGTAGAGCCTGCAAATGCGACCAATAAAAATGTGGAATGGTGGACCAGTGATCTTGATGTTGTCAGCGTGACCAGTACATCGGGCGGCAGCAATGGTTATGTGGAGGCAAGAAAGGCAGGAAAGGCCACGGTTACAGTAAAGACCGAAGACGGTGAGTTCAGCGCGTCATGTGAGATCACTGTAGAGAAAAAGGAAGTTCCGGTAACCGGAATCACTATAGAACCGTCTTCATTGAAATTGCCTGCCGGAGATACATATTCTCTTATTCCGTACGTGCAGCCAAGTGATGCTACAAATCAGGATATCAAATGGTTAAGTACCAATGAGGGTGTCGCTACCGTGAATGCGGAAGGCAAGGTGACGGCTGTAGCAGCCGGCAATGCCGAAATACGGGCTATGTTGGAGGGGAAATTTGCAACCTGTCCTGTCGAAGTTGATAATGTCACGATGACAATGAAAAAAACGTCATATATGGTGATTTTGTCATTGTCCAAAAAAATCAACATCGAATCTGACATTGAGACGAATTTCACCTTGGACAAGAGCAAGATTACAGTTGTTTCTGACGATCCTCTCATCGCTACAGTCGATCAGGACCTCAATTTGGTTGCTCCCGGCAAGACAGGAAAAGCTCGCGTAACATTGAATTACAGATATGGGAATGGCCAGCTGAGTACCAGTTTTATGGTTACTGTAAAAAAGAATCTTAAAGACTAAGAAACTGTTCGACAAACAAGGTTCAGCACATTTTTTGCAATTCGTTGAAAATAAATTGCTACATTTGCAAAGGGGTCTGCATTCCTTATGCAGAAATAGTTAAATTAAAAAGGAGAACCGAATTATGGCAAAGCCTATCAAAGAAACACCCGTCCTTTATGACGAGGATGCCTACCGCTTCGAAATGGCGGCTCAGAATGTCGTTCCCCTTTCTGAAAAGAAACGGGAAGAGATCTTCCGTAACTACGAAGAAGTTCGTAGTTGGTGTGCTGCTGATGTACTATGAACCTTAAACTGAGAAAATTCCGTCCAGGAGTTGATACTACAAAGCCGTTCGACTGCTCTGATGCAGATTTGAACGGTTTTTTAGTTGAAACATCCACTGGAACACCCAATGCAACCTTTTTTGCCAAAGAACTTCTGGCTGTCACCTATGTCCTGGAAGACACGGATACCGGAAAGATAGCCGCTTATTTCAGCCTGCTCAACGACAAGGTTGACAGGGAATTTGCTGATCCTAGAATCTGGAACAACCTTTCACGTAAGATTCCCAATGCCAAGCGCAGGTCTTCCTATCCTGCACTGAAGATTGGCCGTCTCGCTGTCAGTAATGAAATGAAGGGCCAGGATATCGGGACAAAAATCATCAACTACATCCAGACCCGTTGTACGTCAAATCCCTCCACCGGGTGTCGTTTCATTACCGTCGATGCGTATATTTCAGCTGTCGGATTCTATCAGAAATGTGATTTTAAGTTGCTCGTCCAGCCTGAGCAGGATGACGAAACCGTCCTAATGTTCTTTGACCTTGAGAGTCTGCTGAAGTAGCAATTGGCTCACACCAACATTGTTCTGTACAATCAAACACGCGGAGTTACCTTGAATTTCTCAGCATCATAGTCATTGCTTTTCAATTCAGCATTGTCAACAAAAGAATCTTAAAGACTAGGAAACTGTTCGGCATACAAGGTTCAGGTAGAAAAGGAAAACAGGATTTTTCTTCGTATATTTGTGATTTTAAGCAAAACTGCTGCATGATTGGGAAAATCGGGGCGGTTTTTGCATAACGTGAACTATAAGAAATATTGCCGAACCTTAAGGATATGGACAACAAGAAATTCAGACTCTGGAATCGTATCACAGCTGCCGCAGTCTTTGTCATTGCAGCCTTTACATACCTTTCCACCATAGAATCGACCGCTTCATTCTGGGATTGTGGCGAATTTATCGCTTCATCGTATAAACTCGAAGTAGGTCATCCGCCAGGAAACCCTGTGTTCCAGCTCATTGCGAGATTCTTCACAATGTTTACGGACGGAGCGCATGCAGCCATTGCAGTCAATGCCATGAGTGCGCTCTGTTCCGCATTGACCATCTTCCTTCTCTATCTCACCATCGTTTTCTTCGCCAAGAGGCTGGAAGGGAAACCGGCTGAGAACGGAGAGTGGAGCCTGAGCCAGACGATATTGATCTGCGGCAGCGGCGCTATCGGAGCATTGACATACTGCTTCTCTGATACATTTTGGTTCTCCGCAGTCGAGGGTGAGGTCTATGCGATGTCGTCGCTTTTCACCGCCTTGGTAGTCTGGGCGATGACCAGATGGTACGAGCAGGCGGATACGCCGTATGCAAACAGATGGATACTGCTGATATCGTTCCTCATGGGACTTTCCATCGGAGTACATCTGCTGAACCTTCTGACGATTCCGCTATTGGTATTCCTGTACTTCTACAGGAAACGCGAGGACGGGCACTACACCTTCTGGCAGTACGTGGGCATATTCTTGCTTTCCGTAGCCATACTCGGTCTGCTCTTTTTCGTAATCATTCCGTACCTTCCTAAGGTTGCAGCTTACGTCGACCTGTTCTTTGTCAATGTGTTGGGCCTCCCGTACAACAGCGGTGCGGCATTCTTTATGGTCGCGCTCCTCGCTCTCTGCTTCTGGGGTGCATTCAAGACATACAAAGAAGGCAAAGCATTGATGAATACGGTATTGCTGAGCTTCACAACCATTGTGATCGGCTTCTCTGTATTCGCGATAGTGGTTATCCGTTCCAATGTGATGCCTCCGACCAATGAGTACCAGCCGGACAATGCATTTACGCTTGTGCGCTATCTCTCCCGAGAGCAGTACGGAACCACGCCTCTGGTTTACGGCCAGTATTACGGTGCTCCATGCCATATGGAGGTGAAAAAGTACTGGGCGCCGTTGGATGGAAAATACAAGTATGTAGATGGGCCGGCAGAGCCTGTTTATGAGAATACCGGCAAGATGCTGTTCCCGAGAATGTGGAACGGCGGCGACCAGAAATTCGTGGAATTCTACGAGTCCTACACCGGCGGAAAAGGCCGTGTGATACCTGGTGCCGACTATAAGAAGCCTTCATTCGGGGCCAACCTGAACTTCTTCTTCGATTTCCAGATGAACTGGATGTATTGGAGATACTTCATGTGGAACTTCGCCGGAAGGCAGAATGATATACACAGCCCTGTCCCGGGAGACAAGTTCTATGGAAACTGGGAATGCGGCATCAAGCCTATTGACGAGTTGAGGCTCGGGGACCAGAGCAATGCGCCTGATGTCCTGAAGCACAACAAGGGCAAGAACCACTATTATCTTCTTCCGTTGATTTTAGGTATTCTGGGCCTGTTCTTCCAGTTCGAAAGGGACAAGAGAGGCTGTTGGCTGAACTTCCTGCTGTTCTTCATGACGGGAATCGCCATTGTCCTGTATCTCAACCAGTCACCTTATCAGGTGCGTGAGCGTGACTATGCTTACGCCGGGTCATTCTATGCGTTTGCGATATGGATAGGTTTCGGTGCAATGGCATTGTTCCACTGGCTGGGCGAGAGCCTGCGCTCGAAATATCCTGCCGCATTTGCGGGAGCATTGACATTGGCCTGTCTCTGCGTGCCTGCGCTGATGGCTTCGGAAAACTGGGACGACCATGACAGGAGCAACAGAAGGACATCGGTCGAGATGGCGAAGAACTATCTGAATTCGGTCGGACCTCAGGGCGTGCTGATTACGCACGGGGACAATGATACTTTCCCTCTGTGGTATGCCCAGGAGGTCGAAAATGTGCGTCCGGATGTGCGCATCGTGAATACTTCACTGCTCGGAACGGACTGGCATATCGGCCAGATGAAATGGGCCTGCAACGAGTCCAAGCCTCTTCCTCTGACTGTCGGACCTGCGCAGTATCTGTACGGTACCAACGATTTCATCTATATCTCTGACAGCCGCAACCAGGTGCTTCCGATATCAGTAGTGATGGATGTGTTCAAGCATCCGGATGCGAAACTGGTTCTGGAAAACGGCAAGAAGGTCGATTACATAGTGTCTCGCAAGATGAGCATACCTGTAAACAAGGAAAATGCTCTCAAGTCCGGCATCGTCAGTCCTAAGTTCGCGGATATGATTCCGGATGAAATCATCCTGACCATTCCTAATAAAAAGAACTACATTACCAAGGCAGAGCTCTTTGTTCTGGATTTCCTTTCCAATTATCAATGGGACAGGCCTCTGAATGTGCTCAGCCAGGGCGGTGACTTGAATATCGGACTGCGCGAGTATCTGATGTACGAGGGATATTCCAGCAAGCTGGTTCCGTTCAAGAACAAGATAACTGCTTCTGATCCGGGACTCGTGGATGTGGATGAACTCTACGACAAGATGATGAACGTCTATACATGGAATGATATCCGCAAGGATAACTATGATGTTGATTATCAGAACTATTACACGTTCCTCGGAGTGCTTCCGCAGCGCGAGCTGTTCGTGTCCACGGCCAATGCCCTGCTCAAGACAGGTGACAAGGAGCGTGCTCTGAAGGTGCTGGACAAATGCCAGGAGTCAATGCCGGACAATGTCTGGCCGCTCGAGTCCATTCCGCTCGGCTTTACTACCAATGATTATATGGTGGTGAATATGGTAAGCGACTATTTTGCTGCCGGAGCCCCGGACAAGGCCGCTGAACTCGGATTGAAACTCGGCCGTGAACTTGTCCAGTCCACACAGTTCTATATGGACTTCTACGACTATGCCCAGTCTGAGTTCGAGACCTGCTGCCAGTTCCTCTATTACCTGATAGATGAATTGGAGAAGGGAGGAGCGGCTGACGCTGTCAAGGAACTGAAGACCTCATTGGTCAATATCCTGAGCGTAGGCTCCCAGATGGACGAGTATCTTAACGAGGCTGACACCGTTTCGGCCAATGATTCTGCTAAATAATTACAGATGAAACACATAAGGAATTTCTGCATAATTGCTCATATAGACCACGGAAAGAGTACCCTTGCCGACAGGCTCATTGAACTTACCCAGACATTGGGTGCAAGAGAGATGGAAAATCAGGTGCTGGACGATATGGATTTGGAGAGGGAAAAGGGCATCACCATCAAGAGCCACGCTATACAGATGGAGTACTCCTACAAGGGTGAACCCTATGTGCTGAATCTCATTGACACTCCGGGCCACGTGGATTTCTCATACGAGGTGTCCCGTTCCATCGCTTCCTGTGAAGGGGCTCTGCTGGTGGTGGATGCTACGCAAGGTGTTCAGGCTCAGACGATTTCGAACCTGTATCAGGCGATTGAGCATGGCCTTGAGATTATACCGGTGCTGAACAAGATAGATATGGATGCGGCCAGGCCGGATGTGGTGACTGATGAGGTTTGCGAGCTGCTCGGCTGCAAGCCTGAGGAGGTGTATCATGTTTCTGCAAGGACTGGTCAGGGTGTGGCGCCGCTTCTGGATGCCATCGTGGAAAAGATTCCTGCTCCGACAGGCGACCCTGAGGCTCCGCTCCAGGCATTGATTTTCGACTCGGTCTTCAACTCGTTCCGGGGCATCATCGCGTACTATAAGATCAAGAACGGCGTTATCCATGCCGGCGACAAGGTCAAGTTCTTCAATACGGGACAGGAGTATGTGGCTGATGAGGTAGGTGTCCTCAAGATGAGGCTCTGCCCGACCAAAGAAGTGAGCTGCGGCAATGTGGGCTACATCATTTCCGGTATCAAGACGGCTGCCGAGGTCAAGGTGGGTGATACCATAACTCACGTGGAAAGGCCTTGCGAGAAAGCCATTGCCGGTTTCGAGGAGGTCAAGCCGATGCTTTTCGCCGGAATGTATCCGGTCCAGGCGGACAAATACGAGGAACTGCGTTCGACATTGGAGAAATTCCAGCTCAATGATGCTTCATTTGTCTATGAGCCGGAGTCTTCTATGGCGCTCGGTTTCGGTTTCCGCTGCGGTTTTCTGGGACTGCTCCATCTGGAGATTGTCCAGGAAAGGCTTTTCAGGGAGTTCAATATGGATGTCATCACGACGGTCCCTAACGTTTCGTACAAGGTATATACGAGCAAGGGGGAGTGCATTGACGTGCACAATCCTTCCGGTCTTCCGGCGCCGACCCTCATTGACCATATCGAGGAACCTTATATCAGGGCCCAGATTATTACCAATACAGAGTTCTACGGGCCTATAATGAAGCTCTGCATCGACAAGCGGGGTACGCTCATGGGTGAGCATTATGTGACTGCGGACAGGGTGGAGCTGACTTATGAGATGCCGCTTTCCGAGATCGTGTTCGATTTCTATGACAAGCTCAAGACGATTTCCAAAGGATACGCTTCATTTGACTATCATATAAAGGGTTATCGTCCTGCCAAGCTGGTCAAGCTCGATATTCTGCTCAATGGTGATCCTGCAGATGCGCTGTCCACGCTTATCCATGAGGACCGTGCCTATGATTTCGGCAGAAAGATCTGCTTGAAGCTCAAGGACCTGATCCCGCGTCAGCAGTTCGATATCGCCATCCAGGCTGCGATCGGAGCGAAAATCATTGCCCGGGAAACTGTCCGCCAGGTGCGTAAGGATGTGACTGCCAAGTGCTACGGCGGTGACGTGACTCGAAAGAGAAAGCTTTTGGAGAAACAGAAGGAGGGAAAGAAGCGTATGCGTCAGATAGGTACTGTCCAGGTGCCTCAGAGTGCGTTTATGGCTGTACTTAAACTCGATTCATAATGAAAAAGGTAGCTGTTCTGCTGACTGTCCACAACAGGCGGGAAAAGACATTGGCCTGTCTCGAAAACTGCTATCGTCAGATAGATTCGATGAAAGGGGATGATACATATTCCTTTTCGGTCTATCTGGTGGATGACGGTTCTACTGACGGGACTTCTGAGGCTGTCCTGCAGACTTATCCCCAGACTCATGTCATCAAGGGTGACGGTTCATTGTTCTGGAATCACGGAATGAGGACCGCCTGGGACGCGGCTGCTGCGGATGAACAGGATTTCTATCTTTGGCTCAATGATGATACATTGATGAAGGAAGGCGCTCTTTCCTGCATTATGGAGACGTCTGAGTTCCTCAGGCACAAGTCCATCGTGGTCGGTACAACAGAGGACGCGAAAGGGAAATTGAGTTATGGCGGGCGGACCAAATCGGGGAAGCTCGTGACGCCGGACCCTGCCATTCCTGTTCCGTGTCAGATTTTCAATGGCAACATTGTCCTTGTTCCGTCTCATGTCTATCGGATTCTAGGGAATCTGGATCCTCATTACAGTCATAGTTTCGGAGACTTCGACTATGGTGCCAGGGCAATGAAGGCCAAGGTTACGGAGGTCGTGGCTCCGGGCGTCCTGGGCATATGCGACAGAAATCCTGGTGTGCCTAAATGGCGTAACCGCGCATATACTCTCAAGGAGCGCGTGGCTTTTCTGCATAGTCCCAAGGGGCGTCCGCCGCGTGAACAGTTTCTGTACGACTGCCGCTGCCAGGGGCTCTTCTTTGCAGTGTTCCACGGAATGTCGATAGCTCTGAAGGTGTTTTTCCCGAAAAGGAATGCTTAGTATGTCGAAATTTTCTTCTTATGTCAAGTCAATGAGATTGAGGACGTTGCCTCTGTCTCTTGCCGGTGTCTGCCTTGGAATTATGCTTGCGGCGGCGGATTATTCTGTCAGCTGGAAAGTGGCTGTGCTGGTGATGCTTACGACGGTGTGTCTCCAGATATTGTCCAATGTCTCCAATGAACTGGGTGATACTCTGAGCGGTGTGGACGGTTCTGGCCGTGAGGGACCGCAGTATTCTCTGAGTGAAGGCGGACTGACTGTGAAAGATGTCAAAAGGTTCGTGGTGGTGATGGCTGTTGCCTGCGCATTGTCCGGACTGCTTATGCTTCAGGCGTCTTTCGGGACATTGTTCGCATTGGAGCCGATATGTCTGATTATTCTTGGCGCTGCGGCTATCGGTGCGGCCATAAAATACACCCTCGGGAAGAATCCTTATGGCTACAGGGGGCTCGGGGATATGTCTGTGTTCATTTTCTTTGGCATCGTGTCTGTGCTCGGTTCGTACTTCGTGATGTCTCACGCCTTTCCCTACTGGATAATGCTGCTGCCTGCTGTGGCCATCGGATGTTTCAGTGTCGCGGTCCTCAATGTGAACAATATCAGGGACATAGATTCTGATGCCGGACTCCGTGTCACTACTCCGATGCGTATCGGGGTGAAAAGAGCCAAGATATATCAGACGTTCCTGATTGTTTCCGGCTGGTTGTGTCTGGTGGCGTTCAATCTTCTGCGCTTCCCGGATGTGTGGCACTGGCTGTATTTCATAACGTTGCCGCTGTTCGTGGCGCATCTTCACGGTGTCTGGACAAGGTCCGGCAAGGCATTGGACCCGATGCTCCCGCTTCTGGTCATTTCCACTTTCCTCCTGTCTCTTCTGATGGGATTCGGATATCTTGTGTTTCTGCTGTAGGTGCTTAGTAACCTTCAAAGAATAACCTGCATCATCTTAAGGAATCTTTGCTTCATGGCCTTCTGCGGTGCTGGACTTCCATAAATTAACGGATGCCGTTTCACAACGGCATCCGTTCAAACAATAAGATTGGTTGATGGTTAATATGATATCTCTTCTCCGCCCCTTTTATCTGTGCGGGGCCTTCCTGTCTGATCAGGAATTCCAGTAACTTGACTTTTCTGTCGCTTAGTAACCTTCAAAAAGCAACTTGCATCATCTTAAGGAATCTTTTCGGTCTATATCTTTTTTCTCATCAGTCATGTGTCACCGGCACACTCCTTCTTCGAAAACAGATCTATCCTCGAAAGTCTTCTCTTAATCTGAGGCAACTTACTATTCTCATGTTACTTAAAAGAAGAGACCTTTCACAAATACAAAACTTTAGTCCTAATGTTTTCGTTTTTTTTCTATGCGAAAGATATGAAATCAATTTCTAAATAACAATTTTTCAGAAGATATTTTTCACTTTTTTGATTTTGTAAGTGATTGAATCATAGGAAGAAATATGCTGTGAAATTTACAAAACGCTTATAAACTAGTGCTGATAGGTTTATTGCTGCTTAAAAATCGTAAGTGTATTTCCCTTGTCTGCGCCGAATCGTAATATTCTCATACAAAACCCCATCTCCGCCGGAAATGAGCTCCTTTTTGCAAGAAATGCCCTCCAGCATTTTCAATTTGGACCATTATGGACTTTTGATATGGCCTTTCAAGTGGGAAAGTTGCTCTATGACCCTTTCTGCAACTTCAGAACCTCCTCCAAGGACAATCCGGTAACATCGCAGATAGTTTGAACAGGCAGATTGTTCTTCAGCATCTTCAGTACGATGCTGTTCCTCTCTTCCTCATGCCCCTTCGCGAGTCCTTCTTCAAGGCCGGTCTCCTTGGCGTATTCGATCTGATTGTGGGTGTCACGTGCTGTTGTCATGGCCTTTACGTAATTTTGTTTGTCAA
>OGOZ01000074.1_pt1 | contig 66120 bp, 65 predicted proteins | sample 1552801 | NCBI WGS metagenome assembly OGOZ01 (sample SAMEA2580196, study PRJEB22360) | human gut metagenome | biome: human gut; feature: human-associated habitat; material: faeces | place: Denmark | collected 2008/2010 | reverse complement strand
CCGCAGCGGCGGCCACGGCTTCTCCGGCAGAAGCAAGTGAGGATGCACTGACCGATATAGAGCGTGATGCGATTGGCGAGATTGCCAATATCAGCATGGGATCTTCTGCAACAACGTTATATTCACTTGTCAATCATAAGGTTAATATTACGACACCGGTAGTTACGATGGCTACATGGGATACTGTCGTTAGCGCTTACCAGAGACCGTGTGTTTTTATTAAAATTAAATATACATCGGGCCTGGATGGCGCCAACATTATGGTGCTTAAGGAACATGATGTAAAGGTTATCGCAGATCTGATGATGGGCGGTGATGGTACCAATACCGATGGGGAACTTGGAGAACTTCACTTAAGTGCTATTTCAGAAGCGATGAATCAGATGATGGGTTCAGCGGCAACTTCACTTTCCACAATGCTTGGAAAAGTGATTGATATCAGCCCACCGGAAGCAAGTCTCTTAAATCTGGAAGAATATGAAAACGGGGAATCGATAGAAGGATTCCTGGCAGGAAACTTTGTAAAAATTTCTTTCCGAATGCAAATTGATGATCTGGTAGACAGCACGATTATGCAGCTCTATCCGGTATCCTTTGCGAGAAGCCTGTATGAAACCTTTGTTGCATCGGGGTCTGCTGATACACAGCCTGCACCGGAAGCAAAAGAGCCTGCTCCGGCACCTGCACCAACACCGGCTCCCGAACCGTATGTTCCACCGGCAGCAGCTGTGGATGAGAATCGGACGATGAGTAATCCTACGAATATGGGAATGCCCCAGATGAACATGGAGATGCCGAACATGAATATGGGAATGCCGAATATGGGCATGGGAATGCCGAACATGAATATGAGAATGCCGAATATGAGCATGGGAATGCCCCAGATGAACATGGGAATGAATATGGGGATGCCTCAGATGAATGCACAGCCCATGAATGTACAGCCGGCACAGTTCCAAAGCTTCAATAATACGGCTTCTTCAATTGCAGGGCAGGAAAATATCGGTCTGATCCGTGATGTTCCGTTGGAAGTCACCGTGGAACTGGGCAGGACGAAGAAGTCTATTGCAGAAATCCTGGATTTTGCACCGGGAACGATCATCGAGCTTGATAAAATTGCCGGAGAGCCGATTGATGTACTTGTAAATGGCAAGTATGTGGCTAAAGGCGAGGTTGTTGTAATCGAAGAGAGTTTTGGTGTCAGGGTAACCGAAATAATTAACTAGAAATAGGAGAAAAAACTATGGCAAAGAATATTTTAATCGTTGATGATGCAGCATTTATGAGAATGATGATTAAGGACATTCTCACCAAGAACGGATACAATGTTGTAGGAGAAGCTGAAAACGGATTAAAGGCGGTTGAAAAGTACAATGAGTTAAAACCGGATTTAGTTCTGATGGATATCACCATGCCGGAGCTTGATGGTATTGGAGCTTTAAAGAAGATTAAAGAAGCTGATCCCAATGCACTTATTATTATGTGTTCTGCTATGGGACAGCAGGCGATGGTTATAGAATCTATTCAGGCAGGTGCAAAGGACTTCATTGTAAAGCCGTTCCAGGGTGACCGTGTATTGGAAGCTGTTAAGAAAGTAGTGGGTTAGTATGCTCCTTGCAATTACACCAAGGACAGACAGTTATCTCCAGTTTCTGACCGTCCTGCTATTGTTTGTGTTTGTTCTGGTGATTACCTACTTCACAACACGCTGGATCGCGAGATACCAGAAGGTGAAGAGCAATGCAAATAATCTGGAAGTCATCGAAACCTGCAGAATTACTTCCAACAAGTATCTGCAGATTGTGCGTGCCGGGACGAAGTATGTCCTGATCGCCATTGGCAGGGATGAAGTACATATGTTGGCCGAATTGTCGGAAGAAGAGTTGACACTTACAGCAGATGACGGGCAGCAGCAGATGGACTTTTCCAAGGTATTTGCCAATGTAAAGAATCTGGGGAAAAAAGAGAAAGAATAAATGATGCACTTTATGAAAAAGATCATAAACATAGTATGCCTGCTGATGACGGTAGGCATATTGTGTATTATCCCGCAGTTTTCCGTACAGGCCTCTTCCACATCGTCGGGGCTTACCGGAGAGAGCACGGAGAGTACCACAAGACAGGATCCCGGAACCGCTGAGGATCAGAATGATTTAACCCAACTGAATATTGGCAACACCTTTACCATTACCAGTAATGAAGGCAATGGACAGATTAACGGAACTCTAAGGATTCTGATTACGTTGACGCTGATCGCACTGGCACCTACTCTGCTGATCATGCTCACTTCATTTACCAGAATCCTAATTGTGTTACATTTTACCAGGGCAGCACTTAACACCCAAACAGCGCCTCCAAACCAGGTGCTGATTGGGTTAGCTTTGTTTTTAACCTTTTTCGTGATGCGTCCGACAATCACAACGATTTATACGGAGGCACTGGTTCCGTTTGAAAACGGGGAAATCACGCAGGAGGAATTCTTTGATGAAGGATTACAGCCTTTAAGAGAGTTTATGTATGGGCAGACCCAGACAAAGGATGTTGCACTTTTCTTTGAAATCAGTGGTGAAGAATGGGACGGAACACTCGATGGAATTCCTACGGAAATTCTGATTCCAAGCTTTATTATCAGTGAGCTCAGAACTGCATTTATTATCGGTTTTTATATTTATATCCCGTTCATTGTAATTGATATGGTTGTGGCGTCCACTCTGATGGGAATGGGAATGATGATGCTGCCTCCCACGACGGTTTCTATGCCGTTTAAAATACTTTTATTTATTCTGGCTGATGGATGGAGTCTGATTATCGGTAATCTGATTAAGACCTTCTATTAGGGATAGGCTTAAGGATATGCTTAAAATGCGGGAAGGAGTAAAATAAATGGGGATTGAAGAGGTAACCGCCGTTTCGAGTGAGGCTCTTTATCTGGTAATTAAGGTCGCTGCACCGGTATTACTTGTTTCGTTGATTGTCGGTCTGATTATCAGTATTTTTCAGACAGTTACGTCCATTCAGGAGCAGACACTGACCTTTGTTCCGAAAATCATAGCAGTTTTCCTTACGCTGATTGTGCTTGGTCACTGGATGCTGAATGAAATGACACAGTTTATGATCCGTTTGTGGTCTGATTTTCCTTTATACATCAGGTAGCTTATGATCAATTATGATTTTACTTACAATGAATTACTGTATTTTCTGCTGATTTTCGTGCGGGTGGCGAGTTTTGTTTTTATTGCACCGTTTTTCAGTATGGGAAATACACCGACAAGAATCCGTGCCGGATTAAGTTTTTTTATTACCCTGCTTCTGTATCACAGCCTGCCGGAAACCGAGATTGTCTATAATGGGCTTTTGGAGTATACGGTCATTGTGATGAAGGAGGTCGTTACGGGGCTTCTGCTGGGCTTCGGAACAAACTTCTGTACCTCGATCATGGCCTTTGCCGGACAGATCGTGGATATGGATATCGGCTTGTCCATGGCGAGCATGTTCGATCCGACAACGAAGCAGCAGACATCCATATCGGGTGTTATTTATAATTATATGATTATGTTAATGTTGATTATTTCAGGAATGTACCGTTATCTCTTATCAGCGTTCGTAGAAGCTTATACGCTGATTCCGATTAACGGAACCGTATTCCGTTTTAATAAAATGCTGACCAGCTTTATCAGCTTTATGACAGATTTTGTGGTCATTGGATTCCGGATCTGTCTGCCGGTTTTCGTCGTAATGATTCTGCTAAATGCCATTCTCGGTGTACTGGCGAAGGTATCTCCGCAGCTTAATATGTTTGCGGTTGGTATCCAGTTGAAGATCCTGGTCGGTATCGGGGTGTTGTTTTTAACCATGACGATGCTGCCGGATGCGGCAGGCTTTGTCTTTGACCAGATGAAGAAGGTTATGGTGAGCTTCGTAGAGGCAATGAGTTAGGAGGATTGGTCCCGGTGTTGGAATATCAGCTTCAGTTCTTTGCCAAGGATGGTCCTGGTGGAGAGAAAACCGAGCAGCCGACTTCCAAAAAGTTGGACGATGCCCGGAACGAAGGACAGGTTGCCAAGAGCAGGGAGGTAGCGAATGCCGCCGGAATTCTGGCACTGTTTCTGATTGTCCGGTTTTATGCAGGGACGCTCGGAGAAAGCTTCGTGAATTATTTCCGGGGGATCTATAATGAGATTCCGGATGCCATCCAGATGTTTGACAGTGCGGTTCCATTTGCCACGATTTCCGTGATCCTGCGTCAGATGATTCTGCAGATGATCATTATGATGGGGCCTGTTTTACTGATTGTCGTTGTCATTGCGTTTGTCTGTGATGTGGTGCAGGTCAAATGGAGAATTACCGGGAAACCGCTGCAGCCCAAGTTCAGCAAATTAAACCCGGTAAATGGATTTGGCAGAATTTTCTCTAAGAATTCACTGGTAGAGCTGCTGAAATCCATTGCAAAGATCGGTGTGATCGGTTATATTGCGTTTTCCGAGGTTAAGAAATATGCCTCAGATCTGTATCTGCTGTACGATATTGGTCTGTATCAGGCAATCGGGCTTGTAGGAGATATCCTGTTTTCGGTAGGAATCAAGGTAGCGGCAGCCTATGTGGTCATTGCACTGCTTGACTTTGCTTACCAGAAATGGAAGTTCAGGCAGGATATGATGATGACCAAGCAGGAGGTCAAGGACGAATATAAGAACCAGGAAGGGGATCCGCAGATCAAGGGAAAGCAGAAACAGCGTATGCGTGAGGCTTCCCAGCGGAGAATGATGCAGCAGCTCCCGGAGGCGGATGTAGTCATCACAAACCCGACGCATTTTGCGGTAGCGATTAAGTATGACCCGGACAAGTACGATGCCCCTTATGTGCTTGCGAAGGGCGAGGATTATCTGGCACAGAAGATCAAGGAGATTGCCAGGGAACACGATGTTGAAATTGTAGAAAATAAGCCATTGGCACGTATGCTATATGCCAATGTGGATATCGGAGGGCTGGTGCCTCCGGAGCTTTATCAGGCGGTAGCGGAAGTGCTTGCTTTTGTATATCACCTGAAAGGTAAAGTATAAAGATGGAAAAGACCGAAGACGACAGGAAAGGAGAGCAGACATGAAAAAGGCAGACGTTGGTGTAGCAGCATATATCGTAGCAGCCTTTGTAATGCTCATTGTACCCGTTCCAAGCTGGCTTCTGGATGTTCTGCTTGCATGTAATATTGCAATTGCATTTACAATTCTGTTTACCACGATGTTTTCCAAGGAAGTGCTGGATCTGTCGTTCTTCCCGACCATTCTGTTATTTACCACAATTTTCCGTATTGCACTGAATGTATCCTCCACCCGTCTGATTCTGACAACCGGTGATCCCGGACAGGTGGTAGCAACCTTCGGAAGCTTCGTTGGTGGCGGTGACCTGATTGTAGGAGCGATTGTATTCTTAATTTTGCTGATTGTGCAGTTCATGGTCATCAACAAAGGTTCCGAACGTGTGGCTGAAGTAACGGCACGATTCACATTGGACGCAATGCCCGGTAAACAGATGGCGATCGACGCCGACTTAAATACCGGAGCGATCAACGATGCCGAAGCAAAGAGACGGAGAGATAAGATTCAGGAAGAAGCAAGCTTCTTCGGTTCCATGGATGGTGCGGTAAAGTATGTAAAAGGAGATGCAACGGCAGGTCTTATTATTACTGCGATCAATGTCATCGGTGGTATTGCCATGGGTGTACTGCGGCAGAATATGGATATTACCGCAGCCCTTAACAAATACGTTATTCTGACAATCGGTGATGGACTGGTGAGCCAGATTCCCTCCCTTCTGATCTCTCTTTCCACAGGTATTCTGGTTACGAAGGGATCGAAGGATGCCGACTTTGGTTCGGTACTGATCGGGCAGTTGTTCGGTGTGCCAAGAGCCCTGTATCTGGTAGGTGCAATTATTACAGCCCTTGGTATTATCACTCCGCTTCCTACGGTGGTCTTTTTGGGACTGGGACTCATTTTTGTCGTAACGGGACGTGTGATTGCGGGAACGATCGAAACGGCGCAGATTGAAAATGAAGTCGATACGGAGGAAGCAGCAGCCGAGGAGATCCGGCAGCCGGAGAATGTGAACAGTCTCCTGCAGGTGGATCCGATCGAATTGGAATTCGGTTACGGAATTATTCCGTTAGCGGATGTGAATCAGGGGGGTGACCTGCTTGATCGTGTGGTTATGATCCGAAGACAGATTGCACTGGAATTAGGTACGGTAGTGCCGATTATCCGACTGCGTGATAACATCCAGTTAAATCCGAACCAGTATATTATCAAGATTAAAGGCATCCAGGTGAGCGAAGGCGAAATCCTGTTTGATCATTATATGGCAATGAATCCGGGCTATGTGGAGGAAGAGATTACGGGTATTCCGACGTTTGAACCGTCCTTCCATCTGCCGGCAATCTGGATTACGGAAGGACAGCGGGAACGGGCCGAGAGTCTTGGCTACACCGTAGTGGATCCGCCGTCCATCATTGCAACCCATTTGACGGAAATTATCCGTCAGCACATTGCAGAGCTCTTAACCAGACAAGACGTACAGAATCTGGTAAACAACTTAAAAGAAACAAACCCTTCGCTGGTCGACGAACTGATTCCGAAGCTTCTTGGACTTGGCGAGGTTCAGAAGGTATTGCAGAACCTGCTTAAGGAAGGAATCTCGATCCGTGATCTTTTAACGATCTTTGAAACGCTGGCAGATTACGCACCATCGACGAGAGATACGGATATTTTAACCGAGTATGTGCGTCAGAGCCTGAAACGTGCGATTTCCAATAAGTTCTTCCCACCGAATGAGACAACGAGCGTGGTAACGCTGGATCCGAAGATCGAGCAGGAAATTATGGCAAGTGTGAAGCAGACCGAAAACGGTGCATATCTGACACTGGATCCGGAACGTACGAAGGCCATTATCAAATCTGTGGAAACAGAGATTGCAAAGCTGGAAAACCTGGGAAAGAATCCCATTATCATCACTTCCCCGATTGTCCGTATGTACTTTAAACGGCTGACGGAGGATTATGTGAAGGATTTAATTGTAGTATCCTATAATGAAGTGGAAAATAATGTAGAATTACAGTCTGTAGGAATGGTGACAGCATGATAATCAAGAAATTTCAAGGAAAAACAGAAGCAGAAGCAGTAGAAAATGCAAAGAAGGAATTAGGAAACGGCATTGTTATTATGAATGTCCGGAATGTCAAGAAGAAAGGACTGTTTAGTTTCCTTAGGCAACAGTTGGTTGAGGTGACGGTGGCACTTGAGGAAGAACCGGTAAGACCGACCGGAATTCCTGAACCAAACCGGAATCTGACAGATGCGATTGCCAATATCCGCTCCGTCAGTGAGAAATCCCTGCAGCAGGAAGCAGCAGAGAAAAAGGAGCAGAATAATTCGGATGAAAAGCGCACGGACAGTGCAGCCATTGAGGAAAAGCTCGACAGCCTTCATTTTCTCCTGGAGCAGCAGATGCAGAAGCCCGAGGAGAAGACAGAGGATAAGGCAGAAGACACGGAAGAGGAGCCTCCGAGTGAAATGGAGCAGTTTATGAAGCTGCTTTATAATACGATGCTGGAAAATGAAGTCAATGAAAAGTATGCAAACCAGATCATTGATGAAATCGAAAAATCCAACAAGCCCAACATGCCGTTTGACTATGCCCTTTCAAATATTTATCAGAAGATGATCCTGAAATTCGGAAAGCCGGAAGGTGTTACACCGGCTGCGCAGGGACCAAAGATGATATTCTTTATCGGACCTACCGGTGTCGGAAAGACCACAACAATTGCCAAGATTGCTTCACGCTTCTGCGTGGACGGAGGCCGGAAGGTGGCACTGCTTACTGCGGATACTTACCGTATTGCCGCAGCCGAACAGTTACGGACTTATGCAAATATTTTAGAGGTTCCGTTCCGGATTATTTATTCGGTTGAAGAAATCAGTCAGGCAATGAGGGACTTTAAGGATTATGATTATATTTTAGTGGATACGGCAGGACATTCCCACCAGAATACCGAACAGAAGGAAGTAATGAAGGAATTGATCCATTCTGTGGACGGTATCCTTGAAAAAGAGGTATTTCTGGTATTGAGTGCAACGACGAAGTACCGGGATCTGTTGAGCATTGCGGATACTTATTCGGATATGACGGATTACAAGCTGATTTTTACGAAGCTGGATGAAACCACAACACTTGGAAATCTGCTGAATCTGAAGCTTTATACCGGTGCGCCGCTGTCTTATGTGACCTGTGGACAGAATGTACCGGATGACATCGAAGATTTTAATCCGCAGAAGACTGTGAAAAGGCTGCTTGGAGGAAAGCAGAAATAGTACGAAATACGATTCAATACAAAAGATCAAAAGATCGGGGATGAAAAATGGATCAGGCAGAACAGTTAAGAAATATTATAAAGGCGAGTAATGTAAAACGCAGTAAGCCGACGGCGAGGGTTATTACCGTAACCAGTGGAAAAGGCGGCGTTGGAAAATCGAATACAGCTATTAATCTGGCAATCCAGTTCCGTAAAATGGAAAAGAAGGTTGTGATTTTGGATGCTGATTTCGGGCTTGCCAATATAGAAATTATGTTTGGGGCTGTGCCGAAGCATAATATGAGTGACCTGATTTATCAGGGAAAGAGTATTAAGGATATTATTACATGGGGACCTATGGATGTCGGTTTTATTTCCGGAGGCTCCGGGATAGCAGGCCTGTCAAATTTAAACCGGGATAATCTTACTTATATTATTCAGAACCTGTCTGAATTAGATGAAATAACAGATGTTATCATTGTGGATACCGGAGCAGGAATTTCCGATTCGGTTCTGGAATTTCTGGTGGCAAGCGGAGAAATCATTCTTGTTACGACACCGGAGCCGACCTCGATAACAGATTCCTATTCCCTGCTTAAAGCGTTGAACGGGCATCCCAGATTTCAGAGAGAAAATACTACGATCCAGATGCTGGCCAACCGGGTGGAGTCGGTAAGCGAGGGAGAGAGCCTGTTTCAGAAGCTGGATGTGGTAGTCAGCCGTTATCTGAAACTGCCTATTATTTATCTTGGAGCAGTACCGCAGGATCCGCATCTGGCAAAAGCGGTTATGCAGCAGCTTCCGGTATCCATTAAGGATCCGCAGTCCAGGTCTGCACAGGCATATGAAGAGATTGCTGCAAAGCTGATGAAGCAGGGGGAAGGACAGAACACACAAAAGCGTGGTGTGGCTGCGTTCTTTTCACATATTATTGGAAAGAGAACTATATAGACTGGATATTTAGAGGGGGAGCAAGATGCTGTCGAAATATGTGAAACCTGGAAATAAAGTGGAAATTCAGGCCGTGGAGCATGTGAAATATGGGGATGATGGGGACCGGAAAAAGGTATATTCCAGTATGGTCAGCGATATTTTGTCCGATGACCAGTTGGAAATACTGATGCCTATGGAAAAATCAAAGGTGATTCTGCTTCCTGTAAATGCGGAGTATGATGTGTATTTTTATACGGAAGCCGGACTGTATCAGTGCTTTGTGAAGGTTATTGACCGTTATAAACAGAATAATCAGTTCATTCTGTGTTTAGAGCTTACCAGTAATTTGCGGAAATTCCAGCGAAGAGAATATTATCGTTTGGGATGTGCACTTGAAATGAATGCAAGACCGCTTGAAAAAGAAGAAATCAAGGCCATGCAGAATGATGATAAATATCTGGTGCCGGGACTTCCGCTTAAAAGAAGTGTGATTGTGGATATCAGTGGTGGCGGTATCCGTTTTGTCGGGGATTATTGTTACGAACCGGACAGCCTGATCTGCTGCAAATATAATCTGGCTACAGACGGAAGAAGCAAGGAGTACACATTAGTTTCAAAAATATTGACGGTACGCGAGCTGCCGGACCGTCCCGGACTTTATGAGCACCGTGCACAATATATCCATATTGATACGGCAGAGAGGGAAGAGATTATCCGTTTTATTTTTGAAGAAGAAAGAAAACACAGAAAAAGGGAAAAAGGAATATAAGTGATTACTTTGCACTCACGTGAAGAACAGAATGTGATATACTAAAGATATGAAAGCATCAGCATTGGTAAGATGCTGCAAGCACATATGTTTGACAACATGTGAAAGGAAAAATAAATATGATGAAAACGGATTCCGCAGGCAAGGTGGTTGCTATTGCCAGTTCTACCGGGGGTCCCAAGGCACTGCAGAAGCTGATTCCGTTGCTGCCGAAGGAACTGAATGCACCGGTGCTGCTTGTACAGCATATGCCCGCAGGCTTTACGGAAGCATTGGCATCCAGATTGAATGATCTGAGCAAAGTAACCGTGAAGGAAGCTGAAGAAGGCGATATCCTTCAGAAGGGTTATGTTTATCTGGCCAGAGGCGGCAGACACATGAATGTGGTCCGGTGTTTACGCGGACATATGATTCATTATACGGATGAACCGCCCAGAGAGGGAGTAAGGCCCTGTGCCAACTATATGTATGAATCGCTGGAGGACAGCTCTTATGATCTGGTTGTATGTGCTGTACTGACGGGGATGGGCGCCGATGGTACGGCAGGCATTGCGGCATTGAAGCAAAAGAAAAAGGTGATTGTTTATGCGCAGGACGAAGATAGCTGCACCGTATATGGAATGCCAAAGAGCATTGTGAAAAGCGGATTGGCAGTAGTGGGAATTCCACTCGAACGCATTGCGCAGGAAATTATTAAAAACGTGGGGGTATGTTAAAATGGATGTAAGTCAATATTTGGAAATTTTTCTGGATGAAACCAAGGAACATCTTGAAAATCTGAACACACAGATTTTGAAACTGGAACAGGAGCCGGAAGACACGGATACCATTAATGAGATTTTCCGTGCGGCGCATTCCTTAAAGGGCATGGCGGGAACCATGGGCTATAAGAGAATGCAGACACTGACTCATGATATGGAAAATGTATTTTCCGAAATCCGTAACGGCACATTGAAGGTATCGGCCAATATGATTGATACATTATTCCAGTGCCTGGATGCTCTGGAAGAGTATACAAACAATATTCAGGAAACAGCAGACGAAGGAACCAATGACAACCAGCCATTGATTGAAATGCTGAACAGCTTCTTAAAGGGTGGTGATGCCCCTGCCAGGGAAGAGAAGAAAGAAGATCCGGCGGCAGCAGAAGCAGAAAAGAAAGCTGCGGCAGACGGTGAAGAGAAGTGGAAGGATATTGTTCTTACCGATGACCAGAAGCATGTATTCCGTACGGCAAAAGAGCAGGGCAAGAATGTATTTGGCATGACCGTTTATGTCCATGAGAATTGTCTGCTTAAGGCGGCAAGAGCATTCCTTGTATATAAGGCAGTGGAAGAGAAGGCAGAAATTATTGTCTGCAATCCTTCTGCACAGGATATTGAGGATGAAAAGTTTGATCTGGATTTCAGTCTGATTGTTGTAACAGATGTTTCGCTGGATGAAATTCTTCATGCGGCAAGAAATGTTTCGGAAATTGAAAAAGTAGTCGGATCTGAACTGGAGCTTAAGGAAGAGGAGACCTCCACAGAGGAAACCGCACCGGCAGTATCCGATAAGGCGGAAAGAAGACCGGCACCTGCACAGGCTGCTTCCCCGGTATCTGCCAAGAATGACAAGAAACCGGCAGGAAAACCGGTTGTGAACCGGACGGTTCGTGTAGATATTGAAAAACTGGATGTTTTAATGAATCTGGTAAGTGAGCTCATTATTGCGAAGAATTCCCTGGTATCAGCATCAGGCGCGGAAGGTGTGAACAGCACAACCTTTAATGAGCAGATCGAGTATCTGGAGAGCGTGACAACAAATCTTCATGAATCTGTCATGAAAGTGCGAATGGTTCCTATCGAGAGTGTTGTAAGCAAGTTCCCGAGAATGATTCGTGATCTTTCCAAGAAGCTGGATAAGAAAATGGAATTATACATGTCCGGTGAGGAGACGGAACTTGACCGTACTGTAGTAGACGAAATCGGTGATCCTCTGATGCACTTACTTCGTAATTCCGCCGATCATGGACTGGAATCTGCTGAAGTGCGTGCACAGCGTGGCAAGCCTGAGGTTGGTTCGATTTTCCTGGATGCATATCAGGATGGCAATAACGTTGTCATTGAGGTCCGCGATGATGGTAACGGTATTGATGTAGAGAGCGTTAAGAAAACAGCCATTGAGCGTGGCGTGATTACTCCGGAGCAGGGAGATAACATGAGCGAGAAGGATATCATTAATCTTCTGTTCCATGCCGGATTTTCAACTTCAAAGAAAATTACCGATGTATCAGGAAGAGGTGTTGGTCTTGACGTTGTGAAGTCGAAGATCGAATCCTTAAGCGGTGAAGTAGAAGTCAAGAGCAAGCTTGGCGAAGGCAGTACCTGGATTATCCGTCTGCCTCTGACACTTGCAATCATTCAGGCTCTCATGGTGACTGTTGGCGGCGAAAAGTATGCCATTTCTCTTGGCAGCATCCAGACCATTGAAGATATTAAGCCGGAAGAAATCAAGCTGGTACAGAACAGCGAAGTAATTAACTTAAGAGGAACCGTCATTCCGATTATCCGTCTGAGCAATGTCCTCGAGATCGAAAGCTTAAAGAAGCCGGATGAGAACATGGTTGTTGTCATCGTAAAGAAGGGCGAGAAGCTGGCAGGCCTTGTAGTTGACGAGCTTATGGGACAGCAGGAAATCGTTATTAAGTCACTCGGAAAATACATTAACAAGTGTAAGTTCATCAGCGGTGCAACCATTTTAGGTGATGGCGAGATCGCATTGATTCTTGATGCAAATGCACTGTTTTAGGAATGGGGGAGAGAATCATGGACGAATTAAGAGTAAACAATGAAGTAAAAACAGAGGGCGACAGCATCCAGTATATTGTCATTAAGCTGGGAGCTGAGCAGTACGGAATTGATATCAAGTATGTGGACAATATCGTAAGAATGCAGCATATTACCAGAGTTCCCAAGGTGGCAGCTTACCTGAAGGGTGTGATCAATCTTCGTGGTGAGGTAATTCCGGTTATGAATCTCCGCCTGAAAATGGGACTTCCCGAGCAGGAGGCAACGAAAGCATCCAGAATTATTATTTTAAAGCTGGAACAGCACGGAACGATTGGCTTTATCGTGGATGAAGTGCGCGAGGTTGTTACATTGTCCCCAGATCAGATTGACAAGGTTACTTATGATGCCAATGATGATAAAACGAACTTCGTTTTCGGTATTGGCAAGTATGAGAATGAACTGATATCACTGCTTGATACGAATGTGGTAGCAGCAGAACGATAAACAAAATGAGACATAATAGGAGGGGCCATGAAGGACCTTAGTATGGAGCAAATAACACAGCAGTATTATGATGTGTTAAAGGAAATAGGTAATATTGGTGCCGGAAATGCAACAACTGCACTGGCACAGCTGATTAACTGTAAGGTAGATATGAAGGTTCCGCAGGTACGTCTTCTGAACTTTAATGAACTTGGTGCGCTGCTTGGTGGTGAAGAAGCTATTCTGGTGAGCATTTATCTTCAGGTAGAAGGTGATGTGGAAGGAAGCATGATGTTCGTTCTTTCGGAGGAATCGGCACTGCACCTTGTGAATAAACTGATGAGCGGAATGCTTGGAGTTCCGGAGAAGCCGATTGAGGAATGCCATTTTGGTGAGATGGAATGTTCTGCAATGAAAGAAGTGGGAAATATTATCACAGGTGCTTATCTGAATGCGTTATCTTCCCTGACCAATATGAAAATCTTTCCTTCAGTACCACAGCTTGGGATTGATATGGCGGGAGCCATAATGAGTGTTCCGGCAACAGAATTCGGGGTGATAGGAGATAAAATTCTGCTGATTCAGACACAGTTTTCAGATGATATCGAACTGGATGGTTATTTTATACTGATTCCGGATGTGGAATCATATGATAGAATTCTTTCTGCATTGGGAGTTATGTAAAATGAGTGAAATAATTAAGGTTGGTATGGCTGACTGGAAGGTCTGTTCCGGCCAGGACGGGGTAACCACACTGGGGTTGGGCTCCTGTGTGGGAATCGCAATCCGTGATCCGGGGACAGGCATTGGAGGACTTGCCCATATCATGCTTCCGGACAGTACGGAGATCCGGAACAATGAAAACAGATTCAAGTTTGCAGATACCGGAATTGCCGATATGGTAGAAGAGATGGTAAAACAGGGAGCCGTACGGAGCCGTATGGTTGCCAAGATTGCAGGCGGTGCGCAGATGTTTGCTTACGGAAATGCCAAAAGTGACATGATCCGTGTGGGTGAGAGAAATGTAATTGCCAGTAAAAAGACCCTTGAAAAGATGAAGATACCGCTCCTTGCCGAAGATACAGGGGATACTTATGGGCGAACTGTCATTTTTTATCCGGCAACAGGTGTATTCACCATTCGCGCAGTAGGTAAACCGGAGAAGAATATATGAGAAAATTAAAACTTCTGGCTCCTTTTCTGATGCTGCTTTCCGGATTGATAGCCAGCACGATGATGTTTTATTATCACTATGAGAAAAAGCAGCTCCTGCTGATCCTGATACTGGTGATGCTGTTCTTTTATCTGACAGGAGCCTTTATCCAGAAAAAGGTTAACCAGTTTATACAGAAACAGGAAGAGGAAGAAGCTGCCAGAAAGGCACAAGAGGGAGAAGTGATTGAAAAGGAAGCTGTGGAAGAAGACGGCACAGTGGAAAAGGAAGAAACACATTCTGATTCCAAACAGGATACAGAATAAAATAAAATGCATTGGAGGAGGCTATGGACGAAGCATATAAGGATAAGCTTTGGAGCGAATATGCAACAACAAAATCGTCGGAAGTCAGAGAACAACTGATTCTTGAGTATGCACCTCTTGTAAAGCTGGTTGCAGGCCGCTTAAGTATGTATCTTGGCTATAATGTGGAGTATGATGATCTGGTAAGTTATGGTATTTTTGGTCTGATTGATGCCATTGATAAGTTTGACAGCATGAAGGAAGTAAAGTTTGAAACCTATGCAAGTCTTCGCATCCGGGGCTCTATTCTGGATCAGATCCGCAAGATGGACTGGATTCCGAGAACGATCCGGCAGAAGCAGAAGAAGATTGATGCGGCAATGAAGGAAATTGAAACCGTAACCGGAAGAACTGCTACAGATGAGGAGATTGCACAGAAACTGGAAATCAGCACAGAGGATTTTGCCGACTGGCAGTCACAAATGAAGATTACAGGGGTTGTATCTTTAAATGAATTCATGGAGTCCGGAAGTGAAATCCCGGCAGAGCAGCATAAGCAGAACCGGTTTGAGGAACCGGAGGAAGTGATTGAAAAGGGAGAGCTCAGGGAGGTATTGGGGCAGGCACTGGAATTGCTGACAGAAAAAGAGAAAAAGGTTATACTTTTGTATTATTATGAAGATCTGACACTTAAAGAAATCAGTAATGTTCTGGAAGTTTCTGAGTCAAGGGTTTCCCAGTTACATACGCGTGCATTGCAGAAGATGAAAGCGAAAATGGGAAGTTATATGGGGGTATTTAAAGCGTGAGAAACGGGTATTTTCAGATTGGGTGTACAGGGAGTGGTACAGTTATTAAGCTCGTTAAGCCTGTAGATGGCGGCAACGAGGTAACTGCAAAGGAAATTGCAGATTATTTGTCCGGGCATGGCGTTTTGTATGATGCCGGGCTTTTGACCAAAGGAATTCAGGATGCGGCAGCTGCTGCAAAAAATGAATTCCTGTTTTTGGTAAATAAGGATTTAATTCCGGAAATTCGTGAGAGCTACAGCCTTACTGTCGGACAGGACAAAATGACAGCGAGTGTCCGGCTGTATCCACCTTCCATGAAGGGGGAGCGTATGACGGCACAGGAGCTCCTCGTGGATTTGAAGGTAAAAGGAATTGCATTCGGAATTAAGGAAAAGGAAATAGCTGAGTTCTTTGCGAATCCTGTTTATTGCACGGATTTCATTGTTGCAATGGGAATTCCGGCAAGAAACGGGTCTGATGCGGAGATTAAGTATTTCTTTAATACCGATCTCCATGCAAAGCCGACCTTAAGTGAGGACGGAAGTGTGGATTTCTTTCATCTGAATACCATCTGCCATTGTAAGAAGGGTGAGGTGCTTGCCAGACTTTATCCGGAGGATCCGGGAGATAACGGCACAACTGTTTATGGAGAGACCATTAAACCAAGAGAAGTAAAACGCAGGCGTCTGGAATTCGGACGTAACATTACTTTGTCTCCGGACCGGCTGCAGATTACTTCGGATGTGGATGGGCATGTAACGCTGGTAGAAAACAAGGTATTTGTTTCCAATGTCCTGGAGGTGGAAAATGTGGATACTTCTACCGGAAATATTGAATATGAAGGCAGTGTTCAGGTAAACGGCAATGTTTTAACCAATTTTTCCGTTAAAGCCAGGGGTAATGTAGAGGTCCGTGGTGTTGTGGAAGGTGCGGCCGTTGAGGCAGGCGGAGATATTATTATTGCCCGAGGTATGAATGGCATGGGAAGAGGTACGCTTGCTGCGAATGGCAACGTGGTAGCCAAGTTCCTGGAGAATGCAACCGTAAGTGCAAAGGGATATGTTTCGACAGAATCCATTCTGCACAGCCGGGTTCTGGCAGGAACGGAAATTAATGTTACAGGACGCAGGGGATTTATTACCGGAGGAAGGGTGAGTGCAACCAATGCAATCCGTGTGAAAACGTTAGGATCCCCGATGGGCGCAGATACCATTGTAGAGGTTGGTGCGGATCCTTCTGTGAAATTGAGAATACAGGAATTACAGAAATTAGTAGTGGAACATAAAAAAGCAATCGAAATCAGTCATCCGGTGCTGACCGCGAATGTGCAGAAGCTCCAGCAAGGCGTGAAATTAACGCCGGACCAGATGAAATATTTCCAGGAAATGCTGCAGGAGGAAAACCGCAGAAAACAGGAAATGGAGAGCTGCATTCAGGAGATAGAGAGTCTTCAGGTGATTCTGGATGAAAGCTCCAGTGCAAAAGTGGAAGTAAGCGGTGAAGTTTTTGCAGGAACGAAGATTTGTATCGGAGATGTTTCCATGGTAGTTAAGAACCCCATGAAGTTCTGCAAGTTCGTGAAGCAGCAGGGGGATGTGAAGATGACTGCTTTATAGGAATTTGGATCGAGGTGACAGGAATGACGATCAGTCGCGTGGAACTCCAGGGACAGGTAACAAGGGCCCAGGATTTTACCAATATCAAACAGAATGAAGATCACAAGGGAATGATTGATCAGTCGAACTTTCAAAGTCAGACACAGCAGAAGATCGAGAACAGGATGCATCAGGTCAACAAAAGTAATCAGGCCGAAAACCGACAAAAGAAATTTGATGCCAAGGAGCAGGGAAACGGAACCTATGCCGGGGACGGCGGACAACACCGGAGGCATCCTGATGAGGAGAAGGACGGCAAAGTTTTTGTGAAAGGACAGGGCAGCTTTGACATTCGGGTATAGCAGCTGTGAGGAAAAGAAATGTCAGTATTGGAAATTGTATTACTTATCATGGGAATTGTGATTTTTATCGGAAGCTTTCTGATTCCGGAAAGGAAAACCCGCTCCGGAAAAGAAGAGGTTGTTATTGATGAAAAGAAGATTCATGATCTTGTAGAAAAAGAGGTAGAGGAAGCACAGGGTAAGATTACCGACATTGTGGACGAAACCATTACGTATGCCATGGAAAAGACGGAACGCAGCATGGATCGTCTGACCAATGAAAAGATGATGGCAGTCAATGAGTATTCGGATACGGTGCTTAGTGAGATTAATAAGAATCATCAGGAAGTGGTATTTTTATATGACATGCTGAATGACAAACATGAGAATCTGAAAAATACCGTGACAGAAGTGGAGAAGACCGCGAAGGAAGTCTGCCAGACGGTGAAGGATGCGGAAATCAACGTTAGAGAACTAACTGCACGGGAAGGATCTCCGGAACCGGTATCTGTGGAAGTACAGACTGCGCAGCAGGAAGCAGCACAGCAGCCGGAGTTTGAGCTGTTTGGGGCGTCCGGTGCGTTTGCGCCGGAAAAGGTTACCGTGGCAGAACCCCCGAAAACGCCAAAGAAGAGTGCAGCAACAGCAAAAGCAAGAACGCAGGCGGTACTGGAAACAGACCGAGAGAGCACTTCAAAGGGGCAGGAGACTGCAGGAAAAGGTATGGCGGAGGAAACAACGGAAAAGGCAGCAGCGAAGCCTGCGGCCAGGAAGCGTACCACAAAGCCTAAGACAGAGGTCGAAGTGCCTGATGTTGCCGTTTCTCTGGACAAGGCAGGAAAGAGCGGTGCCAGAAACAGCAATGAGAAGATTCTCGAGCTTCATAAGGCAGGAAAATCCAATATGGCAATTGCCAAGGAATTGGGGCTTGGTATTGGAGAAGTAAAGCTCGTAATTGATTTGTTTGAAGGGATGTAACAGAGCACCATGAACTTGAAATATTATTTAAGAGGACTGGGAGTCGGCATTGTTGTCACTTCCCTGATTCTCGGAATCGGACTTGGCAGCCGGACGGAAACATTAAGTAATGAAGAAATTAAAGAACGGGCAAGAGCGCTTGGCATGGTAGAGGAACCTGTTACTGTGGCAGAGGCAGCTGCACAGCAGGAGCAGGAGACGCAGGAGGCGGAAGCTAATGCAGATCAGGAGCCTGAGAATGATGCAGAACTGGCAGCAGGCGCGGAACCGGAAGCCAGTGCAACACCGGAAGTAAGCAGTGAACCGACCATGAGTGCCAGTGCGGAACCGGAAACAAGTGCAGAACCGGCTGTGGATGCGGCAGAACCGACGCCGGATGTAGAACCAACAGCCAGTGCATCGCCGGAAGCCGGTGCATTACCGGAGGCAAGCGCAGTGCCGGAAGCCGGAAGCGAAACGGCAGCGGAAACGAAGGAGATCGTGGATATTACGCTAAATCCCGGCGAAGGCTCTTACACTATCAGCAGTAAGTTAGAACAGTCGGGTCTCATTGATGATGCGGCGGAATATGATGCCTATCTTTGTGACAACGGGTATCACACGAAGCTCCGTGCCGGAGTCCATAAGATCCCGATGGGATCCACCAGGGAAGAAATTGCAAAGCTGTTGTGCCAGTAGGTACAGCGGCTTTTACTTTATAAGGAATTCTCTGTTTTAAGAGAAATTCCGGCTTGCAATCTGATATGGAATATGATAAAATATCAGCGTTGCGATTGCGAGAAGCTTCGCAGCAGAAACTATTAATCACGTATATTTTGGCTGAATGGTGCCTCATGCTCGGAGGTTTGCAGCGTACGAAAGTATGAAAATATACGGAAGTCTAACCAAATGGAGGTAAGAAACATGAGCGTTATTTCAATGAAGCAGTTACTCGAGGCAGGTGTTCATTTCGGACATCAGACAAGAAGATGGAACCCTAAGATGGCTCCTTATATCTTCACCGAAAGAAATGGTATTCACATCATCGACTTACAGAAGTCTGTAGGTAAGGTTGATGAAGCTTACAGAGCAGTATTTGAAATTGCTGCACAGGGCGGAACCATTCTTTTCGTTGGTACCAAGAAGCAGGCACAGGATGCTGTTAAGACAGAAGCTGAGCGTTGCGGAATGTACTATGTAAATGAAAGATGGTTAGGTGGTATGCTTACCAACTTCAAGACCATCCAGAGCAGAATCGAAAGATTAAGAGCAATTGAAACCATGTCCGAGGATGGAACCTTTGATGTTCTTCCCAAGAAGGAAGTTATTGCATTAAAGAAGGAATGGGAAAAGCTTGAGAAGAACCTTGGCGGTATCAAGAACATGACCAGAATTCCTGATGCAATCTTCGTAGTAGATCCCAAGAAGGAAAGAATCTGTGTACAGGAAGCTCACTCCCTTGGAATTACATTAATCGGTATTGGTGATACCAACTGTGATCCGGAAGAACTGGATTACATCATTCCTGGTAATGATGATGCAATCAGAGCCGTTAAACTGATCGTTTCCAAGATGGCTGATGCAGTTATCGAAGCAAATCAGGGTGAGGAATCTCTTACCGCAGCAGATGCAAATGCTGATGCAGAAGTAGAAGCTACCGATGTAGAAGAAGTAGCAGCAGACGCTGAATAATTTCATTGCAGGGAAAGGACAGGTATACAAACATGGCAAATATTACAGCAGCAATGGTTAAGGACTTAAGAGAACTTACCGGAGCAGGTATGATGGATTGTAAGAAGGCACTTGGCGAGACCGATGGAGATATGGATGCAGCAGTAGAATATCTTCGTAAGAATGGTCAGGCTAAGGCTGAGAAGAAGGCCGGAAGAATTGCAGCAGAAGGTCTTTGCAAGGTTGTACTTAAGGATGACAGGACAGCAGCAGTTGTAGAAGTAAACTCCGAAACAGACTTCGTTGCTAAGAATGAAGTATTCCAGAGCTTCGTTGCAGCAGTTGCAGATCAGGCAGTAGACTCTTCCGCAGCAGACATGGATGCATTCATGGCTGAGAAGTGGAATCAGGATAACTCCATTACCGTTAAGGAAGCATTAGTTGCACAGATCGCCAAGATCGGCGAGAACCTCAACATCAGAAGATTTGAGAAGGTTGTTGCTGACAACGGATGTGTTGTTTCCTATACACATGGCGGCGGACGTATCGGCGTTATCGTAGAAGCTGAAACTGACGTTGTAAACGATGCAGTGAAGGAAGCAATGACCAATGTTGCAATGCAGATTGCAGCACTTTCTCCGAAGTATGTATCTACAGACGATGTATCTGAAGAATACAAGGCACATGAGAAGGAAATCCTTATGGCTCAGATCGCTAACGATCCTAAGATGGCCGGCAAGCCGGAGAAGGTAATCGAGGGAGCAGTAGTTGGACGTCTTAATAAGGAATTAAAGGAAGTATGTCTTCTTGAGCAGCCTTATGTTAAGGCAGAGGACGGCAAGCAGACTGTAGCACAGTATCTTGCACAGGTTGCCAAGGAAAATGGTGCAAAGCTTTCTGTTAAGAAGTTTGTCCGTTTTGAAACCGGTGAAGGTCTTGAGAAGAAGGTTGATGACTTCGCAGCAGAGGTTGCAGCACAGGCTGGAATGTAATTCTGAAGTCGCAAATCAGGCTGGTTTATAAGCAGTATATAACGAGTTGAAGCAGTTCTATCTGCATTTGTGCATAAGATAAAAGAGTAAAGGACCGATTTTGCAGAGATGACAAATCGGTCCTTGTTGTTGTCATATATATGAAAAAATGATCCACTGGATCATTTTTGAATTTTGGAGAGGAGAAAGCATGTATCACGTATCAACCCTGACTATTCTGGCGATTATTTTTACCATGTTTGTTGCTATCGGAGGACCTGTTTTTCTGTGTTTTCTGGTTGTGAAGAAGTTTCATGCCAAGCTCTATCCGGCCGTGATCGGTGCAGCAGCCTTTGTGTTTTTCGTGCTGGTGCTGGAATCCGTGATGCATAGAGCGGTTCTTGGTGTAACCGGAGATGTGATTACAGGAAATATCTGGCTGTATGGCCTGTATGGCGGACTTGCCGCAGGACTTTTTGAGGAAACCGGACGTTACCTTGCCATGCGGATTTATATGAAGAAGTCCCTGACGAAAGAAAATTCCCTGATGTATGGTGTCGGACATGGCGGAATCGAAGCAGTCATGCTCGTAGGAATATCCTATATCAGCAACCTAATGGTGGCATTGATGATTAACGGGAATCGTCTTGACAGTCTTTTAGTCGGACTGAATGATGCCACAACCGCAGTGACGATTGATCGGTTATCTGCGCTCTGGACACTTCCGTCTTATCAGTTTTTCTTTGCCGGTGTGGAACGGATTTCTGCCATGATGCTGCAGATTGCGCTTTCCTATCTGGTATACCGTGCTGTGAAGGAGAAGCAGATGAAGTTTTATGGAATCGCCGTTGGAATCCACTTTGCGGTGGATGCGATTACCGTAATTTTGTACGGATACCTGGGAAGCAACTTTGCAGGACTTCTTGCTCTGGAGGGAGTATTGCTTGCCCTTGTGATCCTGATCTGCATGAAGGTAAGTAAGCTGTACCGTGCAGAACCGGAAACCGTACAGGCAGACCGGAGAGCAACAGCTCCGGTGATGACAGAAAGAGAAAAACAGACGGCTCCGGTAAAGAAAAATACCGGAATCGCTCAGGCGGCAAACGCTGTAAAGAGAATGTCCGAAGAAACAGAAACAACGGAAGAAACAGCCGAAGAAACAGCAGGAGACATGGAAACAACCACGGAGAACGAAACCGAAGAGGGAGAATAATACGATGAATCAGACAACAGCACCAATGACAGAGCCGCAGGTAAAGTACATTACAAAACTGGCGAGGAAACAGATGTCCCGGATTGGGTTTGTATATTTTGCCGGTACGATTCTTTTGGTTGCACTGGAGCTGTCTTTGTCGATGCTTTTTCTATTTGGAAACCCGGACGGAGACTATGACAGCAGTATTTTGATTTTCTTTAATCTGATTTTAAGGTTTATATTGGGCTATCCGCTGATGCTGTGCCTGATTCATTTAGTGAAAAAGGGAAAGCCCATTCCGCAGAAAAAAATGAAGGCAGGAAGTGTTTTTATTGCTTTTTTTATGGCTTATGCCATGGCAATGATTACGAATATCATCGGACTTCTTCTTACATTGATTATCAATGCGTTTCAGAGTGGAGTCGATACAACCAATCTGCAGGATACCCTGCTTGCACTTCCTTCGGTATGGCTCGTCCTGTTTGTCTGTGTCGGGGCGCCGATCTTTGAAGAACTGATTTTCCGGAAGGCACTGGTAGACCGTGCCATTTATTGTGGAGAGGGCATTGCCATTGCCATGTCCGGAGTGATGTTCGGACTGTTCCACGGAAATTTGAATCAGTTTGTCTATGCGGCAGCACTGGGGGCGTTCTTTGCTTTTATTTATGTACGTACCGGAAAAATCAGGTATACCATGATTTTGCATGCAATGGTAAACAGTATGGGAACCATTGGTACATTGCTGCTGAAGTTGCTTTCAGAAGGAACGGACGGGTATCTTCAGGGAACGGAGGTGCTTACTTTGGTCAGCTCCCCGGATCTGTATGGGCTGCTTAGGGATCCCTTAAGTGGTGCAATGTATCTTGGAGGTGCCATTGGACTGTGTATCTGGCTCCTTGCGATAGCAGCCTTTGTCATTACAGGAATCATTCTGTGGATTATAAAGGGAAAGAGGCTGTTTCTGCTTCCATCCAGAGAGCTTTCCGTACCGAAAGGAAAACGTTTTTCGACAGCTTTCCTCAATCCCGGTATGATTTGCTTCAGCATGGTGTGGATTTTGCTAATAGGCAGTTCCCTTTTGGGCTGAAATTTTATATAATTATAAGAAGGCTCTTGGAACGGCTACTTTCTTTTGGAGGCATAATTATGGATAAGGGGAATGAGAGAATTACAATTGGGGTTTTAGTCGGGGGTATCATGGATTATTTCACGATCGAGATCTGCCGTGGTGTGGCACAGATGGCAAGAACCTTTGATGTGGATGTAGTGGTGCTTCCGGGGAAATATCTGAACCGTGATCTGAGCGGTAATAAGGAATTAACCTATGAATATCAGTTTAATACTCTCTTTCAATATGCGAAGATCCCACAGATTCAGGGAATTATTGTGACAGAAGGAAGCATTGGCTGTTTTGCCAATGAAGAGATTATGAGGGAGATGTTAAGCCAGTATGAGGGAATTCCGAGTGTCCTTATTGCTTCCCGCCAGGAAGGCTACACGACCGTGAATTTTGATAACCGGATCGGAATCCGTGAAGGTATGCGTTACCTGATCGAACAGGTAAATTGTAAAAAAATCGGAATGCTGGGAGGACCGCTATGCAATTCAGATGCCAGAGAGAGGAAAGAGGTTTACGAACAGGTCCTGGCAGAATATGGACTTCCCTTTGAAAAAAAGCAGTATGTGGGCGGAAGTTATGAGCGCGGGTGCTATCAGGAGGCAGGGCGGCTCCTTGATGACAATCCGGATCTGGATGCCATTCTCTGTGTGAATGATGATACAGCATTGGGATTATATGAAGAAATGAAACGGAGAGGTCTTGTGCCGGGACGTGATATTTCAGTGCTTGGCTTTGATGATACCAGACTTGCGGCACGTGCAACGCCACCGCTGTCTTCGGTGAAGGCAGATCCCATGGAGCTTGGAAATGTAGCATTGAAGATGCTGCTTAACAAAATTGAAGGGCGCAGTGTCTGCAATATGGAGCTCCCGACACATTTTGTGCGGAGAGGCTCGATTGCCCAGGGCAGGCAGGAAATTGTGACGGAAGAAGCAGGAAAGGCCAGTGAGCTGGTCGATGCTTATTTCGGTGACATCTATTACCGTTACCGCGATGGGGAACAGGCGGATGTCATTTACCGGTTAAAGGACAGCTTTATCCGTCTGGTGGATCTGCTTGAAGAGGCTGCCGAAGGTGAGGAGCTGTTAAGTAATCAGGCGTTCCGTATTGAAATGGCCGTAGATGAATACATCGCATCCGGAGCAATCACTTATGCGGATATGGGTGTGCTGATTCCGAACTTCCAGAAGATTTTCCATGACGTCGAAAGCAGTGTTTCTAATATTGAGAAGAGATGTGAATTAAAACAGCTTTTTGCAAATATTTATTGTAAGATGCTTCAGGCGATGGATAACCGCTGGGGTGAGGATATGGAGTATAAGATCAGGGAAGATCACCAGACGAAGCTCTTTGTACGCGAGACCCTTCTTTTTGAAAAGGGAAATGATTTAAGCTATGCAATGATGATTGGCCGCCTGCAATGGCTTGGGGTCCAAAATGCCATGGTATATATCTTTCCGGAGATTATTTCCCATCTGGCAAGAGAAAGCTTTGTGATTCCGGATTATCTTTACCTGAAAGCCTATTTGAAGGATGGAGTGGCCATTTCGATTCCGAAGCTCCGCCAGAAGGTCAGCAGGAATATGCTGTTCCGGAACAATGTGGTGGATCCGGACCGCCGTTTCTTTGAGGTGATGCTCCCGCTTTACAGTAATGAGAATCTGTATGGCGTGGTGCTCATGGACCTGACGAAAAAGGTATTTGAAAATGGAGAGTTTCTGGTAAATCAGTTAAGCTCGGCAGCAAAGATGATTGATCTGCTGAAAACCAATGAGAAGGTACAGCAGAAGCTGGAGGAAAGCCTTGCTGTCTTAAAGGAAAATAATATTGCGCTAGATAACCTGTCAGGATAGATGCCATGACCGGAATCCTGAACCGGAGAGGCTTCATGGATGCGGCACAGAAGATGATTAATGAGAAAAAGGGCACGGTCTATGTGATTTATGTAGACATGAATAACTTAAAGATCATCAATGACCGTTACGGCCATGAAGAGGGGGATTACTCCTTAAAGCTGATCGCGGATGTTTTATGGAAAACCGTAGAGGGAAGAGGAATTGCCGGACGAATTGGTGGTGATGAATTCGCCTGTGCCCTCATTTATGAAAAAGAGGATGAGGGAGAATCTGTTTTACAGGAAATCTATCATCAGTTTTATCTGCATAACCAGAGCAGCGACAAGCCATATAATGTAACGGTATCAGCGGGAGCCTGCAAGGTCGATGAGGAAAGCGGACTGACGCTGCAGCATGCACTGACACAGGCAGATGAACGTCTGTACCGTGTGAAGATGCTGCGGTCCAAAGATGTTGCCAAAGAGTAACGACATGTGATACAATCAAACAGGATTCTGAATCGTTAGCAGGATATGATGTCAGATGGAAAGGTCATGACAATATGAAGAAGGAAATCAATCGTTCGCAGCGTGTGAAACGGTTGAAAAAATTGATTTTGGGAGCCGTTGCCCTTGCAATTCTGATTCCGCTCCTTGCCTGTATCGTACTTTCCGTGCGGGTATTTCAGTTGAAAAAACAGGTTGCAGCTTTAAAGGAACAGATCCCTGTGGAAACTGCAGAAGCCGAAGAGGAAGAGGACTCCGGCGTCTATGAGATGACAAAGGTCGAAGAGGCTGTGCGGAATACGGAAACGGATGCAGAGGAAGCAGAGCCTGTGAAAACGGATCCGGCCAAGGGCAGTGAGAGGCAGGTATATCTTACCTTTGATGATGGCCCGAGCAGTAATACGGATCAGATTCTGGACATTTTAAAAGAATATGACGTGAAGGCCACGTTCTTTGTTGTGGGAAAGACGGATGAACGGTCTGTGAAGGCTTATCAGCGGATCGTAGATGAGGGGCATACCTTAGCGATGCATTCCTACAGTCATAAATATGATGAAATCTATGAATCCAAGGAGGCTTTTGCCAAGGATCTGAACTCTTTGCAGGAGTATCTGTACGAAACAACGGGAGTATGGCCGCGTATCTACCGTTTCCCGGGAGGAAGCTCGAATACGGTGAGCAAGGTCGATATGCAGGAGCTGATTGAATATCTGACCGATATCGGAATTACTTATTTTGACTGGAATGTGGCATCGGGGGATGCCGTGTCAAGGACACTTCCGGCAGAGACGATTGTGAGTAACTGTCTTTCCGGGATCGAGAAGCAGAAGGAGAGTGTGATCCTGATGCACGATGCTTCCAATAAGGGAACGACCGTGGAAGCGCTTCCCCGGATTATTGAGGCTATTCAGGAACGGGGAGATACCGGGATTTTACCAATTACGGATGAAACAGTGCCCGTACAGCATATTGCGGCGCCTGAAAAATAATAACGAAAGCGAATGGAGGATTTGAAAATGGGTTTTTTCTCAGATTTAAAGGAAGATTTATCACAGGCAGTAAATGAACTGATTCCGGAGGACGGAGCTGAGGCAAAAGAAGCAGAAGCGGAAAACACGTCCGGTGTGGAAGTACAGGAGGAAGAAAAGGAACCTCAGACCGTCAATAACTTCCATGCAGATTTAAGTGCAATGCTGGATCATGTGGATGACACAGAGCCGGAAGAAGAGGAAGACGAAGGGGTTTATGTAGCGCCTGTTGTTCCTGAGAAACCCGGTTTTGAACAGCGCACCGCCAACAGAGTAGCGAATGATGAAGTTTCTGTTATTATGGATAGCATGATTATCAATGGTAATATCGCAACGGAAGGAGCCCTTGATATCCGCGGAAGCATCGTAGGAGATGTGGAAGCGTTAGGAAAGCTTAACATTACAGGAACGATCCAGGGAAATTCCCGTGCGATCGAAGTGTTTGCAGAGGGAGCGAAGATCACCGGTGAGATCCGTAGTGACGGAGCAATCAAGGTAGGACAGAGTTCTGTCATCATTGGTGATATTTATGCAACAAGTGCCGTAATTGCCGGAGCCATCAAGGGTGACATTGATGTCAAGGGGCCGGTTATTCTGGACGCATCCGCAATCGTTATGGGTAACATCAAATCCAAATCCGTACAGATCAATAACGGTGCGGTCATCGAAGGTATGTGTTCCCAGTGCTATGCAGAGGTGAACCCGACCTCCTTCTTTGAAGAATTGAAAAAGATGTAACTAATTAAAGAAAATATAGAAATCGAGGACATGGTATGCAGCGTATTTTATTGAAATTAAGTGGAGAAGCGCTTGCCGGAGACAAGAAGACCGGCTTTCACGAGGCCACCGTAAGAGAAGTTGCTTTACAGGTAAAGCAGCTGGTAGATCAGGGAATCCAAGTTGGAATCGTGACAGGAGGCGGTAACTTCTGGCGTGGAAGAACCAGCGAGAACATTGACCGTACCAAGGCCGATCAGATTGGGATGCTGGCAACGGTAATGAACTGTATTTATGTATCGGAAATCTTCCGCAGCGTTGGAATGAAGACTGCTATTTTAACACCGTTTGAGTGTGGTTCCTTCACGAAGCTGTTCTCCAAGGACAGAGCCAACAAGTATTTTGAGCATGGCATGGTCGTATTCTTTGCAGGAGGAACCGGACATCCGTATTTCTCGACGGATACCGGAGTCGTTCTCCGTGCGATCGAAGTGGATGCCGAAGTGATCCTGCTTGCGAAATCCATCGATGGCGTATATGACAGCGATCCGAAGCAGAATCCGGATGCGAAGAAGTATGATGAAGTCACAATCGATGAAGTGATTGAGAAGAATCTGCAGGTTGTCGATATGACCGCATCGATTCTGGCAAGAGACAACAAGATGCCGATGTGGGTATTCGGCTTAAATGAAGAAAACAGCATTGTAAATACCATGAGTGGTAAATTTAATGGAACGAAGGTTCTGGTATAAGGGAGGCTATTATGGACGAGAGAATTCAGGTATATGATGATAAAATGAAGAAGACACTGGAGCATCTGGCAGCAGACTATCAGGGAATCCGTGCAGGACGTGCCAATCCCCATGTGTTAGATAAGCTTCGTGTGGATTATTACGGAACACCGACCCCGATCCAACAGGTTGGTAATATCACGGTTCCGGAAGCAAGAATGATTCAGATTGCACCGTGGGAAAAATCCCTGATTAAGGATATTGAGAAAGCAATTCTTTCTTCCGATATCGGAATTACACCCTCCAATGACGGTGTGGTCATCCGACTGGTATTCCCGGAGCTTACCGAGGAGCGTCGTAAGGATCTGGTTAAGGAAGTAAAGAAGAAAGCCGAAGAATGTAAGGTTGCAGTCCGCAACATCCGCCGTGACGGTAACGATGCATTCAAGAAGCTTGCAAAAGCAGAAATTTCCGAGGACGAGATCAAGGAACTGGAAGAGAATCTTCAGAAGATTACCGACAAGTACATCAAGGAAGTGGATGCAATGACGGAAGAGAAGTCAAAGGAAATTTTAACCGTTTAGTACAACCGTTCAAAATAAAGGGGGGCAGGCGATTTATCGTGTCGCTCCCTTTTTGAATAGTCACAATATGATAAGGAGAGAGGATATGTCAGATTTACAGGATTTGAAGATGCCGCAGCATGTTGCAATCATACTGGACGGAAATGGACGCTGGGCGAAGAAAAAGGGAATGCCCCGTAATTACGGTCATGTGCAGGGAGCTAAGAATGTGGAGCTTATCTGTGAGGCTGCTTATAAAATGGGAATTCAGTATCTGACCGTGTATGCATTCAGCACCGAAAACTGGAACCGCCCGAAGGATGAGGTGGAAGCGCTGATGAAGCTTCTGCGGAATTATATGAAGACCTGCCTGACAACCGCGAAAAAGAACCGGATGTGTGTCCGCGTAATCGGAGATAAAACGGGGCTTGATGACGATATCCGTAACCGGATTGCAGAGCTGGAAGAGGCAACGAAGGACAATGACGGACTTCATTTTCAGATTGCACTCAACTATGGCGGCAGGGATGAAATTGTACGTGCCGTAAAGAAGACCTGTGAAAAGGTGCAGGCAGGAGAACTTAAAATCGATGACATTACCCAGGAGGTCTTTGGAGAAATGCTCGATACGCATGGACTGCCGGAGCCGGATCTGCTGATCCGTACCTGCAATGAGCAGCGGATTTCCAATTTCCTGTTGTGGCAGCTTGCTTATACGGAATTTTATTTTACGGAAGTGCCATGGCCTGATTTTTCAAAGGAAGAGCTTATCAGGGCTGTGGAAGCATACAATCACAGAGACCGCAGATTCGGACTCGTAAAGGAGGAGTAGGCATGTTTCGAACCAGAGTGATCAGCTCCGTTGTATTGGTAATTCTTGCCCTGGTAACCATACTGGGAGGAGGATATCTTCTTGCGGCAACATTATTATTCTTAGCCCTTGTTGCTTACCGGGAATTGATGAAGGCCTGTAAGCTGAGTGGGGAAGGAAAGAAGCTTTCGGCACTCGAAATCAATGGTTACATAGGAATCCTTGCCTATTATCTGGTGATGGTATTTGTACCGGACCGGATTTACCTGTTTCTGGCGGTGGTATTAATTCTTATTGGATTTATGTTTATTTATGTATTTTCGTTCCCAAAATACCATTCTGATCAGATTATGAGTGCTTTTTTCTGTGTAGCCTATGCGCCGGTGATGCTGTCCTTTATTTATCTTGTGAGAGCGCTTCCCTATGGCGTCTATACGGTATGGATGATTTTCATCAGCTCCTGGATCTGTGATACCTGTGCGTATCTTACCGGAATCTGTATCGGTAAGCATAAGCTGGCACCGGTATTGAGTCCGAAGAAATCCATTGAAGGAGCAATCGGAGGAATCCTGGGTTCTGCCATTGTTGGCGCATTATATGGATATTTCGTTGTGGAAAGTGTGGTTGTGGAACAGAATGTTACATGGGTATTTGTGGTAATCAGTGCGGTCGGAGCAGTGATTTCCCAGGTGGGTGATCTGGCGGCTTCTGCCATTAAGCGCAATCAGGAGATCAAGGATTACGGAAAACTGATCCCCGGACATGGCGGCGTCATGGACCGGTTTGACAGCGTGATTTTCACTGCACCGATGATTTATTTCCTCACTCTGCTTTTGATCAGAGCATAGAACAGGAGGCATGAAATGAAGAAAATTGGTATTCTCGGGTCTACCGGTTCCATTGGAACCCAGACACTTGAGATTGTACGCAGTAATCCTGATCTTCAGGTTGTTGCACTGGCAGCGGGAAGCAATGTAAGCCTGATGGAGCAGCAGGTGCGGGAGTTTCATCCCCTGCTTGCCGTGATGGGCTCTGAGGAAGCTTCTGCAGATCTAAAGAGCCGGATTGCAGATACCGATACGAAGGTGTTAGCCGGAATGGAAGGAATGCTTGAACTTGCGGTGCTTCCGCAGGTGGAGGTTTTAGTAACCGCGATTGTCGGCATGATCGGAATCCGTCCGACGATTGCAGCAATCGAAGCCGGAAAGACCATTGCACTTGCGAATAAAGAAACACTGGTGACGGCAGGACATATCATTATGCCGCTTGCCAAACAAAAGGGCGTATCCATTCTTCCTGTGGACAGCGAGCACAGTGCGATTTTTCAGTCGATGCATGGAGAGAATCGTGAACGGGTAAGTAAGATTCTGCTGACGGCATCGGGTGGACCGTTTCGTGGAAAGAAGACGGAGGAATTACAGGATATTACGGTGGAGGATGCGTTAAAGCACCCGAACTGGTCGATGGGACGGAAGATTACCGTGGACTCTGCCACCCTTGTCAATAAGGGCCTGGAGGTCATGGAGGCGAAATGGCTGTTTGATGTGGAGCCGGACCAGATTCAGGTTGTGGTTCATCCACAGAGCATCATTCATTCCATGGTGGAATATGTGGATGGCGGAATTATGGCACAGCTTGGCATGCCGGATATGAAGCTTCCGATTCAGTATGCGCTCTTTTATCCGGATCGCAGGCCGATGGACGGAAAGCGGGTAGATTTCTTTGCCTTAAAGAGCATTTCCTTTGAGGAGCCGGATGTTAAGACGTTCCGGGGACTGCAGCTTGCGTATGATGCCATTGCGGCAGGCGGCAGCATGCCGACCGTATTTAATGCGGCAAACGAAAAGGCAGTAGGACTGTTCCTTGATAAGAAGATCCGTTTCCTTGCAATCTATGATCTGATTCAGGGAGCGATGGAGCAGCATAAGGTGATTGCCAATCCTACGGTGGATGAGATTCTGGAAGCCGAAGCACAGGCACATGCGTATATTTCCGGGAAATTGTCATAGACTAAAACAGGATCAGTATTTGGAGGAACTTCATTGATTGTTTCAATTATTTTGTTTATCATTATTTTTTGTGTGATTGTTGTCGCACATGAATTTGGTCATTTTATTGTAGCCAAAAGCAATGGAATTCATGTCGTGGAATTCTTTGTGGGAATGGGACCGACATTAGTATCCTTTACAAAAGGAGATACCAAATATTCCATTAAATTACTGCCGCTTGGAGGAGCGTGTGTTTTCGAGGGCGAGGATGGACTGAATACGAAGGAAGGCGAGGTGTCTGAAGGAGCGTTTCCGAATGCACCGGTATGGACACGGTTTGCAACCGTTCTGGCTGGTCCGGTGTTTAACTTCCTGTTAGCGTATCTCCTTGCCGTGATTCTGGTTGCCAATACCGGCGTTCTGCTTCCAACGGTTACGACCGTTCAGGAGGGAAGTAATGCCGAAGCGGCCGGGCTTGAGGTCGGAGACCAGATTGTGAAGATGAATGGAAAAAGCATTCATCTCTATCAGCAGGTGCTTTTGAATTCCCAGCTCAATGTGAGGGGGGAACCCTTTGAAATTGTATATGAACGTGATGGTGAGCAGCATACGGTGACGGTGACGCCGACCTTCAATGAGGAAGCAAACCGTTATCTCATGGGGATTTCCACCGGGGAATATCTGAAGTGTAATGCCCTGCAGAATTTTCAGTATGCGTTTTATATGATGAATTTTGAGGTGGAGATGACCTTTAAGAGCCTTGGCATGCTGGTGACTGGACAGCTTTCTTTGAATGATCTTTCGGGACCTGTGGGAATTGTGAAGGTGGTGGATGACACGTATACGGAAGCGAAGGCATACGGGGCTTCTACGGTGATCCTGTCCATGATTGAGCTTGCACTGCTTCTTTCCGTGAACTTGGGCGTGATGAATTTACTCCCTCTTCCGGCACTGGATGGCGGCCGCCTTGTCTTTTTACTTGTGGAGGCTGTCCGCGGAAAGCCGGTTCCACCCGAAAAGGAAGGAATTGTACATTTGGCAGGCATGGCGGTACTGATGATTTTAATGGTTGTCGTGATGTTTAACGATATTTCCAAGTTTTTTGCATAAAATGATCTACAAAAATACAGGGAATTCATTGTATAGAATTGCCAAAGATTCACTTTTGGTAATTTTGTACAATGGATTCTTTTTTATTTGTCGATTATAATGGCACTACATTTCAATTCTGAAAGAAATCATGGGTTCATTTTAGCGGTTCGCTATCATCTCCCAAGAAACCATTTGCTTATGCGTAAAGAAAAGAATACAGGTAATGAGCTCCTATTGTTAGGAAGATAAGAATACACAGGAAGGAACAGAAATTTATGAAATTTTTAACAGGTGCATATTGGGACTGCGGTCAGCAGCTTTGTAATCAGGATTCGATTACGATCCAGCAGGTGATGACAAGCAGGGGAAGGGTACTGATGGCGGTTGTCTGCGACGGCATTGGCGGCCTTTGGAAGGGAGAAGTGGCAAGCGGCTATGTGATTGAGCGCATGGTTGCATGCTTTTACCGGCAGATGGTGGATCTGATCGGAAAAGGGAGAAAAACTTCCTTTCTGGAAAAGAGTCTGATGAGATGCCTATACAGCATCAATGAGGAATTTTGTCAATATCGGAAGGGGAAGGAAGAGCAGCTTGGCACGACAATGTCACTGCTGCTGATCTGGGGACACCGGTATCTCATCTGTCATATCGGGGACAGCCGGATTTATCTTTGCCGTAAGAAAGGTATGGAACTTATGACAACGGATCATAGTGGAGGAGGACACCGGCTGTTGAAATGTATGGGAAGCTTTCCGTTCCAGAAGCCGGACTTTAAAAGCGGCCGGGTGAAGAAAAAACAGGGATTTTTATTGTGTACGGATGGATTTTATCATAAGCAGCGGTGGGGAGAAATGTTTGAGCCGTCTTCGATTGTGGAAGAGGAGCAGATTGAAAGAAGACTTCGGGAGAATGGGGCCTATGTGAAGAAGCAGGGCGAAAGGGATAATCTTTCCGCAATCTATATCAGGACCTGCTGAAAGGGAAAGGAGAGATGCCAATGAGAAAAATCTGGAATAATCAGTATGAGCAGATCCGGAAGCTTGGAGAGGGTGCTTCGGGGCGTGTGATGCTTGCGAGGGATCTGCATTTAAACCGTTTAACAGCGATAAAGGAAATGGAACAGATCCGGGAGATCCGCAGGGAAATGGAGCTGTTAAAGGCCCTGAAGCATCCGGGGCTGCCGGATATTTATGATTATTTTGAGGAAGACGGGCATGGGTTTCTGGTAATGGAATATGTGGAGGGAGTTACGTTAAAGGAGTATCTGGAACAGCATGGCAGACCGGAACTGACACAGGCGATTGTCTGGATGAAGGAGTTGCTGGATATCTTTGTTTATCTTCATGAACAGCATCCGGCAGTAGTATACCGGGATCTGAAGCCAGAAAATCTCATCATTCAGGAGGACGGACATCTGAAACTCATTGATCTGGGTGGTGCCTTTTTCCGGTGTTACAATCAGAGTGAAGAACGGGTGAGCATCGGGACACCCGGTTACAGTGCGCCGGAACAATGGAATGGCATGCAGGCCGATGTGACATGTGATATTTTCAGCTTTGGAGCAGTTGCCCATGAACTCTTAACCGGAGTCAATCCATTAAAGCCGCCCTATGAGAGGCGGTCGGTGCGGCAGTATGACCGAAGGATCCCTGTTTCTTATGAGCAGATGATTGAGAAATGTGTAAGGGAGCATCCGAAGGACCGCTATGCCTCGATGCAGGAGGTACAAAGGGTATTGGAGGACTGCCAGACCACGAATGGAAAATGGAAGTGGAAGGCGATACATCTCTGCCGGTGTCTTGTGGCAGCAGTTCCTTTTCTTGTGGGAGCTTTGCTTGTGATTCTGCCACTCTTAAAGGGAATTCCAAGATCCAGTTTTCCGGATCCGTTCTTACGAAAGCCGCTCCTTTGTCTGGCAATCGGAATACTTCTTTATCTTCTGTTGTTCCGGCCTGGCAAACGGAAAGGAAGCCTGATCCGGCAGGAAAAGGAAGTATGGCTTACCGCCAAAAAGGGAATCGGTCTGTGGAGTCTGGGATTCGGTCTGTTGCTGGGAGGGCTGGTTTTTACTTTGCAGGAGCAGGCGGGGGTATACAACGGTTTTGCCGCCGGTAAAGAGACTTTCTGGGTGGATATGAAGGATGAAAATGACCGGCTGCTTTTAGTGAAAGAAGGAACGGTGCTTCCGGTTGGTGATAAAGTCCGGCTCGAAATCCCCATGGAAAGGATGCCGCGGCAGCAGATGTCTTTGCAGATCATTGCCATTGACGAAAAAGGAGAGGTTTTCGGAAGCCGCATCATCCGGATTAAAGCAGAGGATTAAATTTGCGTTTTTGCTGTATGTGGGGTATGATGTAATAAGCACAAAAGAAAAACAAGCGTCTGCGAAGCAGACATATAAATAAATATAAGATTCAGGAGGATTTCAGATGGCGAATCGTGAACATACAAGAGTAATTCATATCGGAGACCGGGTGATCGGAGGGGGCAATCCCATCCTGATCCAGTCCATGACCAATACCAGAACAGAGGATGTGGAAGCTACCGTGGCACAGATCCTGCGTCTGGAGAAGGCAGGCTGTGAAATCATCCGCTGCACGGTGCCGACGTTAGAGGCAGCGCAGGCAATCAAAGAGATCAAGAAGCAGATCCATATTCCGCTTGTTGCAGATATTCATTTTGATTATAAGATGGCGATTGCGGCGATTGAAAACGGAGCAGATAAGATACGGATCAATCCCGGAAACATCGGAGGACGTGAGAAGTTAAGTGCCGTTGTAGCGGTTGCGAAGGAGCATAACATTCCGATCCGTGTTGGTGTAAATTCCGGTTCCTTAGAGCGAGAACTTGTGGAAAAGTATCATGGCGTTACCGCGGAGGGCATCGTGGAGAGTGCCCTTGACAAGGTACATATGATCGAAGAGGAAGGCTATGAAAACATGGTCATCAGTATCAAATCCTCGGATGTGCTGATGTGTGTCAAGGCACATGAAATTCTTTCACAGAAGACCGATTATCCGCTTCATGTAGGAATTACCGAGGCGGGAACGATCATCAGCGGAAACATCAAGTCGGCGATCGGACTGGGACTCATTTTACATCAGGGAATCGGCGATACGATCCGTGTATCCCTTACCGGAGATCCGGTGGAAGAGATCAAATCAGCGAAGATTATCTTAAGAACGCTGGGACTTCGGAAAGGCGGCATTGAAGTCGTTTCCTGTCCGACCTGCGGAAGAACGAAGATTGACCTCATCGGTCTTGCCAACCAGGTGGAAACGATGGTGGCAGAATTCCCCTTGGATATTAAGGTGGCTGTTATGGGCTGTGCCGTAAACGGACCGGGAGAAGCGAAGGAAGCAGACCTTGGTATTGCAGGCGGTATTAACGAAGGACTTCTGATTAAAAAGGGCGAAATCATCCGTAAGGTTCCGGAGGATCAGCTTTTAGCAGTACTTCGCGAAGAACTGGAGCATTGGGAATCGTAGTTTAGAAAGAAGAACGTGTATGGAAAAGTCATTTTTTGATGTGTTTCCCAAATTAAATCTGGATAAAAAAAGCAGTGAGCTGTTTGAACAGGTCACCGTATGTAAAGTCTCTGCAACCAAAAGCAGGGACTTTGTTCGCGTGAGCATTGTAAGTGATTATCTGATTCCGAAGGAGACCATTTATAAGGTCGAAAAGGAAATTAAACGGCAGTTTTTTGATAAGCACCCGGTGACGGTTAAGCTATATGAGAACTTTCATCTGTCGGAGCAGTATACGCCGGAGAATCTGATGAGGGAGTATGAGTCCAGCATTCTGCTCGAACTGCGGGAATACAGCCCGGTGGAATACAACATTTTCAAGACGGCAGATATTTCCTATCCGAAGGAGAACCAGATCCTGATTACGGCAGAGGATACGGTTTTAGCAAGAAGTAAGTCGCAGGAGCTTCTGCGGATCTTAGAGAAGATCATTGTGGAGCGGTGTGGCCTTAAGGCAGAGTGCCTGATGGAATATAAAGAGAAGAAAACAGGACGTTATAAGGAAGAGGATGACATCATGATTTCCAGGCAGATCCGGGAGATTACCCTGCGGGCTTTTGGCAAGGATGGAGCAGCTGCAGAGGGATCCGCAGGAGAACCGGAAGCAGGAGGTGCAGGACATGCGGAAGGAGCCGGAGAAGGCTCATCCACAAATGCAGCGGCTTCCGGTAGTACACCAAAGAATCCGGCAGAGCAGGGAAAAGGTACGGTCAGCAAAGGAACCGGAGAGAAGCGTCCGTTCGAGAAGCGCAGCTTTGGAAAGAGGGAGGACCGCGGCGACTTCCGCAGAGCCATTAAGAAATCGGATAATCCGGATGTCATTTACGGACGTGACTTCGAGGATGAAGTGATGCCTATGGAGGACATCATGGGAGAGATGGAGGTCACGGTAAAGGGAAAAATCATCCGTGAGGATTCCCGTGAAATCAAGAATGAACGGACCATTCTGATGTTCGATATCACGGATTATACAGATACGATGACCTTTAAGATGTTTGTGCATAACGATCAGGTAGCAGAGGTAAAGGCAGACCTTAGAATGGGCGCATTCGTGAAGCTTAAGGGCATTGCGGCAATTGATGCTTTTGACAAGGAACTGACGATTGGCTCGGTAATCGGAATCAAGAAGATTGCGGACTTTACGACATCCAGAAAGGATTTAAGTGTCCGGAAGAGAGTAGAGCTTCACTGTCATACAAAGATGAGCGATATGGATGGCGTTTCGGAAGCGAAGGACATTGTAAAGCGGGCATATCAATGGGGACATCCGGCGATTGCCATTACGGATCATGGAGTGGTACAGGCCTTCCCGGATGCCAACCATGTCTGGGAGGATCTGTGGAAAGCGGAGAAGGCAAAGCGTAAGGAAGCCGGAGATCCGAATCCGGATAAGCAGGATTTCTTCAAGATTATTTACGGCATGGAAGCCTATCTGGTTGATGATCTGCAGGATCTTGTCGTGAACGAGCAGGGACAGGATTTTACGCATGATTTCGTAGTGTTTGATATTGAGACGACCGGTTTTTCACCGGTAAGCAACCGGATTATTGAAATCGGAGCCGTGAAGGTGGTCAATGGGGAGATTGCAGACAAATTTTCGACCTTTGTGAACCCGCAGGTGCCGATTCCGTTTCATATTGAAAAGCTCACCAGCATCAATGACAGCATGGTAATGGATGCACCGGTGATTGAAGAGGTTCTTCCCCAATTCATGGAGTTTTGCGGGGACGCGGTGATGGTAGCGCACAATGCGTCCTTTGATATGAGTTTTATCAAGGAAAATGTGATGCGGCAGCAGTTAAACAAGACCTTCACGTATGCGGATACACTGGGAATTGCGCGTGTTCTTTTCCCAAATCAGGCGAAGCATACACTGGATGCGGTCTGCAAGACGATGGGCGTTTCCCTTGAAAACCATCATCGGGCCGTGGATGATGCCGGTGCAACGGCAGAGATTTTTGTAAAGATGATCCCGCTTTTAAAAGAGCAGGGAGTGGAAAATTTAAAGCAGATTAATGAATGGGGAGCTTCCAGTAAGGAGATTGTGAAGCGTCTTCCTTCTTATCATGCGATTATTTTAGCAGAGAATAATGTCGGAAGAGAGAATCTGTACCGGCTCGTTTCGGCATCGCACCTGGATTATTACAGCAAACGTCCCCGTGTACCGAAAAGTTTCCTGATGAAGCACCGGGAAGGTTTAATTCTGGGAAGTGCCTGTGAAGCAGGAGAGCTCTATCAGGCGCTGCTTGAGGATAAGCCGGAAGCAGAGATTGCAAGGCTTGTGAATTTTTATGATTATCTGGAAATCCAGCCGCTTGGGAACAATGCGTTCATGATTGAATCCGAAAGGGTTCCTTCCATTAACAGCATGGAAGATATCATGAACATCAACCGCCGGATTGTGGAGCTGGGAGAAGAATATGGAAAGCCGGTTGTAGCAACGTGTGATGTGCATTTCCTGGATCCCGAGGATGAAGTTTACCGCCGGATTATTATGGCAGGTAAGGGCTTTGAGGATGCAGACAATCAGGCCCCTCTTTATCTGCGGACAACAGAGGAGATGCTTGCAGAGTTTGAGTATCTTGGCAGTGACAAGGCAGAAGAGGTTGTTATTACCAATACGAATAAAATTGCGGACCGGATCGATGTCATGGCACCGGTTCGGCCGGATAAATGTCCGCCGGTTATTCCGGACAGTGATAAGACATTGACGGACATCTGTTACCGCCGTGCCCATGAGCTGTATGGAGATGAACTGCCCAAGATCGTCGAGGAGCGTCTGGAAAAGGAGCTTCACTCCATTATCAGCAATGGATTTGCTGTTATGTATATCATTGCACAGAAGCTGGTGTGGAAGTCGGTGGAGGATGGTTATCTGGTTGGTTCCCGAGGATCGGTAGGATCTTCCCTGGTGGCATTTATGGCAGGTATTACGGAGGTAAATTCCCTGGCAGCACATTACCGTTGTCCGAAGTGCCGGTACTACGACTTTGATGCACCGGAAATTAAGGAAAATGCCGGTATTTCAGGATGTGACCTTCCGGATAAAATTTGTCCGAGGTGCGGAGAGCCGCTGATGAAGGATGGATTTGACATCCCGTTTGAAACCTTCCTTGGATTTAAGGGAGATAAGGAGCCGGATATTGACCTGAACTTCTCCGGGGAATATCAGAGTAAGGCGCATAAATACACAGAAGTTATTTTCGGTGCCGGTCAGACGTACCGTGCCGGAACGATCGCTACACTGGCGGATAAGACGGCATTCGGTTATGTGAAGAATTATTACGAGGAACGTGGCAGGAAGAAGCGGACCTGTGAAATCAACCGTATCGTTTTAGGGTGTACCGGAATCCGGCGTAGTACCGGACAGCATCCCGGCGGTATCATCGTACTTCCGATGGGTGAGGACATCAATTCCTTTACACCGGTGCAGCATCCGGCAAATGATATGACAACCGATATTGTTACCACACATTTTGATTATCATTCCATTGACCATAACCTGTTAAAGCTTGATATTCTCGGGCATGATGATCCGACGATGATTCGTATGCTGCAGGATTTAACCGGAATTGACCCGACGAAGATTCCTTTGGATGATAAGCAGGTCATGTCCCTGTTCCAGAATACCTCGGCTCTCGGCATTACGCCGGATCAGATTGGCGGCTGTCCTGTGGGCTCCCTTGGAATTCCGGAATTTGGTACAGACTTCGTTATCCAGATGCTTCTGGACACAAAGCCGCAGAGCTTATCGGATCTGATCCGTATTTCGGGACTTGGCCATGGGACAGACGTATGGCTTGGAAACGCACAGACCCTGATTCTCGATGGAGTTGCAGATATTTCACACTGTATCTGCTGTCGTGATGATATTATGATTTACCTGATCAGTATGGGCGTGGACAGTGCATTATCCTTTACCATTATGGAAAGTGTCCGTAAGGGAAAGGGCCTGAAGCCGGAGTGGGAAGAGGCCATGACGGCGCAGGGTGTACCGGATTGGTACATTGCGTCCTGCAAGAAGATCAAGTACATGTTCCCGAAGGCCCATGCGGCGGCGTATGTTATGATGGCATGGCGTATTGCCTACTGTAAGATCAACTATCCGCAGGCCTACTATGCTTCGTATTTTTCCATCCGTGCATCGGCGTTTTCCTATGAAATCATGTGTCAGGGACAGAAGCACTTAGAGGATGTGATGAAGGATTATAAGAGCCGGAGTGATTCCTTAAGTAAGAAGGAACAGGATACCCTGAAGGATATGAAGATTGTGCAGGAAATGTATGCCCGGGGCTTTGAATTTGAGCCAATCGATATTTTCCGGGCACATTCCCGGAACTTCCAGATTTTCGACGGAAAGATCATGCCGTCCTTAAGCAGTATTGACGGACTTGGTGAAAAAGCTGCTGATGCGATTGTCGAAGCAGCCAAGGACGGACCGTTCCTTTCGAAGGATGATTTCCGGATGCGTACCAAGGCATCTAAGACCATCATTGATCTGATGAGTGACCTGGGGATCCTTGGAGATCTGCCGGAATCGAACCAGATCAGCCTGTTTGATTTTGCGTTATCGTGAGAAAAGATATAAAACAAAATAAATAAGCAATATTTCTGAAATAAAGAACAAATAATCAAAGAACTACAGGAAAGATGTTCATTAGAAGAACAGGAAGCAGAAAAGAAAGTCACTCTTCACTGGAATGAATAATCATATGAGACAGTCCCTGAAGAACTTGAAAGTTAACTTCTCCTTGCCTTTTTTCATGAGAGAAAATATAATGATATATGTGTTGAATTGTGGGAACTGCTTTGGCAGGGAGACAATTTGCAGATCAAATGATATAAGCAATAAATAGAATGGGAGTGGTTATAACATGAAGGAACTGAAAGATTATGTTCGCAGTATTCCGGATTTCCCGGAGCCGGGGATTATTTTCCGTGATGTGACGAGCGTGCTGCAGGATGCAGAGGGATTTAAGCTTGCGATTGATTCCATGATCAAGCTGCTGGATGGAGTAGAGTTTGATGTGATTGCAGGTGCGGAGTCCCGTGGATTTATTCTGGGAGCACCGATTGCCTATGCAATGGGCAAGCCGTTTGTACTGATCCGCAAGAAGGGCAAGCTGCCCTGTGAAACCATTGAACAGACCTATGATCTGGAATATGGTACTGCAACGATTGAGATGCACAGGGATTCGATTAAGCCGGGACAGAAGGTTGTTCTTGTAGATGACCTGATTGCGACAGGCGGTACGGTAGAGGCTGCAATTAAGCTGATCGAGCAGCTTGGCGGCGAGGTAGTGAAGGTAATCTTTATGATGGAGCTTGCAGGCTTAAATGGAAGAGCTAAGCTTGCCAATTACGATGTGGCATCCGTTATTACATATGAAGGAAAATAAAATCTGTAAGCCGGGTTCTGAAAAATCATTGAAAAGATAACTTTGGATGTAATATAGGCACAGATATTCCACAACAACAAAAGGAATGGAGATAGTTATGTTAGAAAAATTTTTTAAACTGAAAGAAAATGGTACGAATGTCCGCACGGAAGTTGTAGCAGGTGTTACTACCTTTATGACCATGGCATACATTCTTGCAGTAAATCCCAGTATTTTGTCTGCATCCGGAATGGATGCACAGGCAGTATTGATTGCAACAGCGATTGCATCCTTTATCGGAACCATATGTATGGCGCTGCTTGCAAATTATCCGTTTGCACTGGCACCGGGACTTGGATTAAATGCGTATTTTGCATATACGGTATGCGGATCCATGGGTTATTCCTGGCAGATCGCATTATTTGCCGTATTCGTAGAAGGTCTCATCTTCATTGTATTGTCCCTTACGAATGTCCGTGAAGCTATTTTCAATGCAATTCCGCTTCAGTTAAAGAAGGGGGTTTCCGTTGGTATTGGCTTATTCATTGCTTTTATTGGTCTTCAGAATGCAGGAATTGTTGTAAACAATGATTCCACACTGGTTTCTATTGTTGACTTCACTGCAGACTTCCATACTTCCGGTATTTCTGCATTATTGGCAGTGATTGGTATTTTTATTATTGCAGTTCTTTATGTAAAGAAGGTAAAGGGTGCAATCCTGATTGGTATTTTTGCAACATGGATTCTGGGTATTATCTGCCAGCTTACCGGATTATATGTGGTTACTCCGGATGCAGGATATTATTCCCTGATTCCGGCATGGAGCAGCTTTAACCTCGGAGCAATTTCTTCCGTTTTCGGACAGTGTTTCAAGGCCGATTTCTCCAGCCTGCGAGCATTTGACTTTGTTGCAATTGTATGCGCATTCCTTTTTGTTGACATCTTTGATACACTTGGAACCTTAATCGGATGTGCAACCAAGGCCGATATGCTGGACAAAGAAGGAAAGCTTCCCCGTATTAAGGAAGCACTTCTTGCAGATGCGATTGCAACGACAGCAGGTGCAGTGCTTGGTACTTCTACAACAACGACCTTCGTAGAAAGCTCTGCAGGTGTGGCAGAAGGCGGAAGAACAGGCCTTTCTTCTGTTGTAACAGGACTTTTGTTCCTGCTTGCTGTTTTCCTTTCTCCGATTTTTATTACCATTCCGAGCTTTGCAACAGCTCCGGCATTATTATTTGTAGGCTTCCTGATGATTTCTGCTGTTACAGCAATTGATTTCAATGATTATACAGAAGCTGTTCCGGCATATCTTGCACTGATTGCTATGCCGCTTACATACAGTATTTCCGAAGGTATTGCAGCCGGTGTTATCTCTTATGTGGTAATTAATCTGGTATCCGGAAAGGCAAAGAAGATCACGCCGTTAATGTATGTACTTGCAGTACTGTTTATCTGTAAATTTATTTTCTTATAAAATGGGAAATGTATCAGGGTTTAAGAAGTGGAGGAGCAGTCATGGAAAAACAAAAGGGAAAAGCAGGGTATTATGTGTTAAGTGTTGTACCATTACTTGCAACGTTAATGATACAGGTGCTTTCGGGGCTTGCATGCAGTGTGATTGGTTCCGTAGTCTATACTGTGCGTATCACAATGAATGGAGAAACAGACCTCCTGAATGATCCGGCAGCGCTACAGGCAGCAGTTACGGATTATATCATGCAGTATATTATTTATGCAGTTATTGTGGCACAGATTCTGACACTGATCGGAGCTGTAATCTGGTATGGCATTCTGATTAAAAAGAAGAATATCAACCGGCCGGTCAAAGATTGTGTCAATGTGCGGACCGTATTGATGTGTATACTGGCAGGGATAGGATTACAACTTGTAATTGATTTCTTCTTAAATATCGTAGCACTGGCTTTCCCGGATGCAATGGGAGCCTATTCGGAACTCATTGAGATGGTGGGCATTGGTGAAACAACCTGGATTTCTCTGTTAGCAACAGTGATACTGGCACCGATTTCCGAAGAGCTTCTTTTCCGTGGACTCACGTTGCGTTTTCTTCGGAGTGCGGGTGTGAAGTTTGCGATAGCAAATGTACTTCAGGCATTGTTCTTTGGAATTTTACATATGAATCTGGTACAAGGTATCTATGCTTTTGTAGTGGGACTTGTTTTGGGATATGTTGCCGGAAAGTGCAGAACGGTTTTCCTGCCGATCCTGTTACATCTGTGCTTCAATTTTGCAGGAACATTCCTTGCTGCGTGGCTGTCCGGAAAGTCGGGCTGGCTGATGCAGAGCGTGCTTATGGTTATAGGCGTACTCATGCTGGCAGGTGCATTTTTCCTGGTTCAAAAAGAAATAAAAGTATCTGGTGGAACAAAAGCTGAATCACAGGCAGATGAGTCGCTTGATGTGAACTTATAGGAATTAATTTAGTAACATTGTATAAGCAAAGAAATAGCAGGCCTCCGAATAAGCAATGAATTATCCGGAGGTCCTGCAAATGAAACAATTACATAAAAATCTCGTTAAAATTGCAAAAAGTACTTGCATTATTCTTAAATATATAATAGAATGATCAAGTGCGATGCGGACGGATCGCATCTGATATGGCTCGTTGGTCAAGCGGTTAAGACGCCGCCCTCTCACGGCGGAATCAGGGGTTCGATTCCCCTACGAGCTGTTGACTAGAATAGTCCAACCCAAGAAAATAGCCTATTCCACACTTCGGGAGAGGTTATTTTTTTATGTGAAATCTACCAAAGAAAGCGAGAGAGAACATGGGAACAGATAACTACTATTCCGTAAAAGAGGATGTACAGAAGTATATTGACGGATGCAAAACCAAAATGAATGTGAGAACGCACAAGGTATTTGGACGTGCTATTTTAGCAGGAATGATGATTGCGTTTGGCGCATCAGCCAGTAATGTAGCGGCTCATGCAGTTACAAATGTCGGTCTTTCCAGACTGGTAGCCGGATGTGTATTCCCGGTCGGACTGATGATGGTTGTTCTTCTTGGTGCAGAGCTGTTCACCGGGGACTGCCTGATGGCAATGGGAAATGCGGAAGGAACCTGTACGATCCTGGATTTATGTAAGTTTCTGTTGGTGGTATATGTGGGAAACTTTGTAGGATCCATTTTACTGGCGGTTGTGAATGTGATTTCCGGACAGTTGAATTATTCCTCAGGACTCCTTGGAGCCTATACAATTAAGGTAGCCATGGGAAAGGTGAACATGTCCTTTGGACAGGCCCTGTGCTCCGGAATTCTTTGTAACATTCTGGTATGTGCTGCCGTCCTTATGGCGATGTGTGCAAGAGATATTGTTGGTAAGCTGTTCGCCTGCTTCTTCACGATTATGCTGTTCGTAGTAGCAGGATATGAGCACTGCGTTGCCAACATGTATTATATTCCTGCCGGACTGATTGCTTCTAAGAATGCGAACTATGTGCAGGTTGCCATGGATACCTACGGATACACGGCAGATCAGCTTGCAACCTTGAATCTTTATGGATTCTTTGTGAAAAATCTGGTTCCGGTTACGATTGGAAATATTATTGGTGGAGCAGTGCTCGGCCTGATTCTTCTTTATCTTCACGGAGACGAAAAGAAGAAAAATAAATAGTGAAAGCAAAAACAATTAAATCATGTCTTCAATGGTATGAGCGAGGCCGTCATGATCATTATCGTACTGGGTAATGGTTGTGGCGGCTTTTTTGACAGCTTCGGTTGCATTCGCCATGGCAATTCCCATTCCGGCTTCGGTAATCATAGAAATATCATTCTCGGCATCTCCGGCGGCAAGGCTGAAAGCCGGATTGATGGAAAGCAGTTCACAGAGCTTTCGAACCGCAGCACCTTTTCCGGAAGCAGCAGGAAATACTTCCAGATAATAGGGATTGGAATAAGCAAGAGAAATCCCTTCTTTTTCTGCCCAGGGAAGAAGCTCCTGACGCAAAGCTTCCAGTTTGTCCGTATCATTCCGTTCAATGATCAGACATTTGCAGGGCTCCACATGAAGTACGGAGAAAATGTCCGGATTGATGATCGTAGGAGTGTTGATAAAGCACTGGTAATAAGCAAGTCCTTCATCCATGGTTGGAGACACAATATGAGTTTCCGAATAAGTATGGAAGTGGATCTGATAGGAAGCGGCAAGGTCTGCCACATATTTCACCTGAGAAAGCTTCAGGCCGATCCGGTAAAGTACCTGCCCGGTTTCACAGTCATAAATTTCACCGCCGTTATAACCGATCAGATACATACCTTTATAGTAGAGATTCAGTGCATTCTGGGTATATTTGATGTTATTGATATCCCTGCCGGAACAGAGAACGAACTTGTGACCGGCATCCGTCCATTTCGTCAGGACTTCTTTCGTATAATCGGTAACCTGCTTTTCATGGTTTAACAGGGTACCGTCCATATCAGTAAATAAAATTTTGGTTTTCTTATAAAGTTCAGGGTGATTCATCATGTAATTCCTTTTCTCTTTGATCGTAGTCAGTATCTCCTCGGGAACAAAAAGCTTCCCATAACCGGTGCCAAGATCAAGACCGGGTTTGGCTGTGCCATGGAAATCGGAGCCGCCGCTGATACACAGGTCATACTTTTTCGCAAGGGCGCGGATCTGGCGTTCGTCTGCAGGCGTATGGGTAGAATAGATGGCTTCAATCCCCATAAGTCCGATATCCTTTAAGGAAGCAACCAGCTTGTCCAACTGGTCTTTCCCCATGTGATAAAGACAGGGATGAGCCAGAATCGGAAAGCCGCCAGCCTTCAGAATAATTTCGACTGCCCGCATGGGAGTGATTTTTTTACGGGGAACAAAGCAGGGGCCGTGATCACCGATATAGCGGTCAAAGGCTTCCTTGACGCTTTTCACATATCCATGCTTCAAAAGGTATTTGGCGTAGTGTGCTCTTGTCAGTACACAGTCTGGAAACTCTGCTTCCAGTTCCTCATAGGTTACGGGCATGCCATGTTCAGTCAGACACTTGCACATTTCGATGTTCCGGATTTTCCGGCCGTTGACAAAGTGTACGAGGCGTCTTTTAAAATAATCGCTTTCATAATCAATATAAAGACCGACGATATGGATATCGCGGCCTTCATATTCTGAGGAAAATTCAATTCCGGGAATCACTTCGATGTCTTTGTCCTTTGCAGCAGCAAGTGCTTCGGTGATTCCGTCTGTGGTATCGTGATCAGTCAGGGCAAATGCAGATAAGCCCTTTTCCAATGCATAATTTACAAGCTCAGCCGGGGTGTAGCTTCCGTCCGATTTCGTAGAATGTACATGCAGATCAATTGCTTTCAATTCGTTGTTCCTTTCTTGCGCATACGATCTTACTTATATAGGAGTATAAGCAGAAGACGAAGATTAATCTTCGTCTTCACCGTCCTGCTTGGTATAAACGGTACGTTTACGTGCCATTTCATCACTTTCGAGATATTCATCGTAAGTGGTGATCTTGTCAATTAATGTTCCGTCCGGAAGAATTTCCATGATACGGTTTGCCGTTGTCTGTACAAACTGGTGATCGTGACAGGAGAAGAGTGCAACACCGGGGAACTTGATCAGCCCGTTGTTCAGGGCAGTAATGGATTCCATATCCAGATGGTTGGTCGGCTCGTCGAGGATCAGACAGTTTGCACCGCTGATCATCATTTTGGAAAGGAGACAACGTACCTTCTCTCCACCGGATAAAACCTTTACCTTCTTCACACCGTCTTCACCGGCGAAAAGCATCCTTCCGAGGAAACCACGTACATAGGTGACATCCTTAACCGGAGAGTAGCCGGTCAGCCAGTCCACAATCGTCAGGTTGTTATCAAATTCAGCAGTGCTGTCCTTCGGGAAATAAGCCTGGGAGGTGGTAACACCCCATTTATAAGTACCTTCATCGGGTTCCATTTCACCCATTAAAATCTGGAAGAGAGTAGTCTTGGCAAGCTCGTTGCTTCCGACAAAGGCGATCTTGTCTTCATGTCCCATGATAAAGGAAATGTTGTTTAATACCTTTTCGCCATTAATGGTCTTGGAGATTCCTTCTACAGAGAGAACCTCATTACCGATTTCACGGTCGGGACGGAAGTCAATGTAAGGATATTTACGGCTGGAGGGCTTGATTTCATCCAGCTCGATTTTTTCAAGGGCACGCTTTCTACTGGTTGCCTGCTTGGATTTACTTGCGTTTGCAGAGAAGCGGGAGATAAATTCCTGTAATTCCTTGATCTTTTCTTCCTTCTTTTTATTGGCTTCCTTCATTTGCTTGATTAACAACTGGCTGGACTCAAACCAGAAGTCGTAGTTTCCGGCGTAAAGCTGGATCTTGCCATAGTCAATATCTGCGGTATGGGTACATACTTTATTTAAGAAGTAACGGTCATGGGATACGACAATAACGGTATTCTCAAAGTTAATGAGGAATTCCTCCAGCCATGCGATCGCATCGAGATCCAGGTGGTTGGTCGGCTCGTCGAGAAGCAGGATGTCCGGGTTGCCGAACAGTGCTTTTGCAAGTAAAACCTTCACCTTATCATTACCGTTTAAGTCTTTCATGATCGCATAATGTAAGGAAGGATCAATACCAAGACCGTTTAATAACATGGCGGCATTGCTTTCCGCTTCCCAGCCGTCCATTTCTGCAAATTCCGCTTCAAGTTCGCTGGCACGGATACCGTCTTCATCGCTGAAATCCTCTTTGGCATAGATGGCGTCTTTTTCTTTCATAATCTGGTAAAGGCGCTCGTTACCCATAATAACGACATCCATAACCGGATAAGCATCGTACTTGAAGTGATCCTGTTCAAGGACCGAAAGACGCTGTCCGGGAGTGATGGTAACATCACCGCTTGTCGTTTCCAAAGCACCGGATAATATCTTTAAAAATGTGGACTTTCCGGCACCGTTGGCACCGATCAGACCATAGCAGTTTCCCTCGGTAAATTTGATATTTACATCTTCAAAGAGGGCCTTCTTGCCGATTCGTAAAGTTACATTATTTGCCTGAATCATTTTCTTACCTCTGTTTTCTCGATTTTATTGTTGGACATACAAATCTTATTATACATAAAATCGTTGGATTTTCAAGGAAAATAAGCTATAGAAGGATGATAGTGTTTGTGATAGAATAAAATTAATAGCAAAAACAAAATGTAAGGGAGTCCTAACTATGAAACTGAATTACAAAAGAACTGTGTTAATCGGTCTTGCCTTTCTTTCCATTTGTGCGTTCTGGCAGATGTATGACAGCATTATTCCGTTGATTTTGCAGAACACCTTTGGAATCGGGGAGACACTGACCGGAGCCATCATGGCGGCCGATAACGTGCTTGCCATTTTCCTGCTGCCGTTATTCGGAGCATTATCGGATAAGGCGGATACCCGTTTCGGAAAGAGAATGCCGTTTATCGTGACAGGAACGGTGCTGGCAGTGATTTTCCTGCTGCTTTTACCGGTCGCAGACAGAAAGGTCAATGTGGTACTGTTTATCGTATCTCTGTTTGCCCTTCTCGTATCCATGGGACTGTACCGTTCACCGGCAGTAGCTCTGATGCCGGATCTGACCCCGAATAAGCTCCGCAGTAAGGGAAATGCGATCATCAATCTGATGGGAGCGGTAGGCGGCGTTTACACGCTGATCATGATTAAGCTCCTGGTCGGTAAGGGGGACCGTCCGGATTACATGCCGCTGTTTGTCAGCGTGGCTGCCCTGATGGCAGTTTCTGTCGGCATTCTGGCAATTACCATTTCCGAGAAAAAGGTAAAGGCGAAGGTTGCAGAAGAGATCAAGGCCTATGAAGATAGCACCGGATTAAAGGTGGAAACCGAGGATACTGTTGAAGAAGAGGAAGCTGCAAAGGATGGCGGCGCAGTAAAGCATCAGATGCCTGCAGAAGTAAAGCGCAGCATGGGATTTCTGCTTGCCTCTATTTTCTTGTGGTTTACGGCTTACAATGCAGTAACGACCGCTTTTTCCCGTTATACGAAGGTCGTATGGCACTTAGAGGGCGGTGGATTTGCAGACTGTCTGATGGTGGCAACCATAGCAGCCATTTTGAGCTATGTTCCCATTGGTAATCTGGCAGGAAAGATTGGCAGAAAGAAGACGATCCTTGTGGGAATTGTGCTGATGAGCGGATGCTACTTTGCTGCGATCTTTGCCAATCAGTTTCATGCACTGATTAATGTGGCTTTTGCAGTGATCGGTATCGGATGGGCAGCTATCAATGTTAACTCCTATCCGATGATTGTTGAGATGAGTAAGGGAAGTGATATTGGTAAGTTCACAGGAACCTATTATACCTTTTCCATGGCGGCACAGATCCTGACACCGATTCTGTCAGGCTTCCTGCTCGAGAAGGTTTCCTACCGGACACTGTTCCCGTATGCATTCGTGTTCTCGGTTCTGGCATTTATTACAATGATGCAGGTACATCATGGCGATACCAGACCGGATAAGAAGGCAAGCGTTCTGGAACACTTCGACGTGGATGATTAAAGTGGTTTTGTATTGACGGGAGTAAATTTTACATAAGAAATCAGGTAAGAAAGAAATGAAAACAATGGCAGTATTAATTTGGTTAGAAGTGATCGTTATGATTCTGGCAGTACTTGTTGTGCTGTATTTGCTAATGATTATGCCAAGGCTTACGAACCGGCGTGAACGGAAGAAGTTTTTAAATGTGTATTATGCACATCGTGGCCTGCATGATAACGAAACGGATGCCCCGGAAAATTCCATGTCGGCTTTTCGCAGGGCAGTAGAGGCGGGGTATGGAATTGAGCTGGATGTACAGGTGACAAAGGATAAGATCCCGGTAGTCTTCCATGATTTTACGTTGCAGAGGGTCTGCGGACAGGAAGGTAAGGTATGTGACTATACCTACGAAGAGCTGCAGAAGTTCCGTTTATGTAAGAGCAGCGAAACGATTCCTCTGTTTGAAGATGTTTTAAAGCTTGTTGCCGGGAAGGTTCCTCTTATTGTGGAGCTGAAGGTAGAGTTTACCGATCTTTCCGTATGTGAAAAGGCAGATGCCCTTTTACGGAGGTACAAGGGGCTGTACTGCATGGAATCCTTTAATCCGCTTGCCGTGTTCTGGTATCGCAGGCATCATAAGGAAGTGGTGCGTGGACAGCTTGCGGAAGCTTTTTTACGTACCGGGGAATTCAAAGGACTGCTGTACTTTATTCTGCAGAACCTGTTACTGAATTTCCTGACGAAGCCGGATTTTGTGGCATATAATCACAAGCATGCAGACGTTTTATCCAGAAAAATCTGCCGTGGCCTTTATGGTAATATGGCAGCAGCCTGGACAATCAAAAGCCAGAAGGAGTTAGATGAGGCAAAGAAGCATTTTGATGTGTTTATCTTTGATTCCTTTATCCCGGATTAAAAGAAGAATTAATGCTTAAGATAAACAGAATTTTAATGCGTAGTGATTGATATTATGTTATACTGAATTCATTAGGGGTAACATCAAATTTTGAGGGAAAAGGAGAAGAAAATTATGGAAAAATGGGTTTACTTATTTAAGGAAGGAAGCGCTGACATGAGAAATCTGCTCGGCGGCAAGGGTGCAAACCTTGCAGAGATGACCAACATCGGCCTTCCTGTACCGCAGGGATTCACAATTACGACAGAGGCCTGCACACAGTACTATGAGGATGGACGCGAGATCAATGGAGAGATCCGCGCACAGATTGATGAGTACATAGGAAAGATGGAAGAGATTACAGGTAAGAAGTTTGGAGATAAGAAGAACCCGCTGCTCGTATCCGTGCGCTCCGGAGCACGTGCTTCCATGCCGGGAATGATGGACACCATACTCAATCTTGGCCTGAATGAAGAAGTGGTGAATGCCATTGCAGAGATGTCCGGAAATCCCCGTTGGGCGTGGGACTGCTACCGGAGATTTATCCAGATGTATTCAGACGTTGTTATGGAGGTCGGCAAGAAGTACTTTGAAGAGCTGATTGATGAAATGAAGGAAAAGCGCGGCGTGAAGCAGGACGTTGAACTTACAACAGAAGACCTTAAGGAGCTGGCAGCACAGTTTAAGGCAGAATACAAAGAGAAGATCGGTGAGGACTTCCCGGATGATCCGAAGGAACAGCTTATGGGAGCGATCAAAGCCGTATTCCGTTCCTGGGACAACCCCCGTGCGAATGTTTACCGTCGTGACAATGATATCCCGTATTCCTGGGGAACTGCAGTCAATGTACAATCCATGGCGTTTGGTAACATGGGTGATGACTGCGGTACAGGTGTTGCATTTACCCGTGATCCTGCAACCGGAGAAAAGGGACTGTTTGGTGAATTCTTAACAAATGCACAGGGAGAGGACGTTGTAGCAGGTGTCCGTACGCCGATGAAGATTGCGGAGATGGAGCAGAAGTTCCCGGAAGCGTTCAAACAGTTTACTGAAGTATGCCAGACCCTGGAGAAGCATTACAGGGACATGCAGGATATGGAATTTACCGTAGAGCATGGAAAGCTTTATATGCTGCAGACACGTAATGGTAAGAGAACCGCACAGGCTGCACTTAAGATTGCCTGTGATCTTGTCGATGAGGGTATGAGAACTGAGGAAGAGGCAGTTGCCATGATTGATCCACGTAACCTGGATACCTTATTGCATCCACAGTTTGATGCTGCTGCATTAAAGGCAGCTACCCCGGTTGGAAAGGGACTTGGCGCATCTCCCGGTGCTGCATGCGGTAAGATTGTTTTCTCCGCAGAAGATGCGGAAAACTGGGCAGGCAGGGGTGAGAAGGTTGTTTTAGTCCGTCTTGAAACCTCTCCCGAAGACATTACCGGTATGAAGGTATCCCAGGGTATCCTTACCGTACGCGGCGGTATGACAAGCCATGCAGCCGTTGTGGCCCGTGGTATGGGAACCTGCTGTGTTTCCGGCTGTGGTGACATTGTGATGGATGAAGCCAATAAGACCTTTACCTTAGGTGGCAAGGAATTCCACGAAGGAGATTACCTTTCCATTGATGGTACAACAGGAAATATTTATGATGGACAGATTAAGACCGTAGATGCAAAGATCGCCGGAGAATTCGGACGAGTTATGGCATGGGTCGACAAGTATCGCAGATTAAAGGTTCGTACCAACGCCGATACACCCCGTGATGCAAGAAGAGCAAGAGAGCTTGGTGCAGAAGGAATCGGACTTTGCCGTACGGAGCATATGTTCTTCGAAGAAGACCGTATTGCCGCATTCCGTGAAATGATCTGTTCTGATACCGTAGAAGAAAGAGAAGTTGCACTCGAAAAGATTCTTCCTTATCAGCAGGGAGATTTCAAGGAACTTTATGAAGCACTCGAAGGAAATCCGGTAACTATCCGTTTCCTGGATCCCCCGCTTCATGAATTCGTTCCGACCGAAGAAGCAGATATTGAGAAGCTTGCAAAGGCAAAGAACAAGAGCGTTCATGAAATCAAGGCCATGATCGACAGCTTACATGAATTCAACCCGATGATGGGACACAGAGGATGCCGTCTGGCAGTTACTTATCCGGAAATTGCCAAGATGCAGACCAAGGCTGTGATCCGTGCGGCAATTGAGGTTAAGAAAGAACATCCGGACTGGAATCTGAAGCCGGAAATCATGATTCCGCTTGTTGGTGATGTAAAGGAATTTGACTTTGTTAAGAAGATCGTTGTAGAAACTGCAGATGCAGAAATCAAGGCAGCAGGAATCACCATGGAGTACGAAGTAGGTACGATGATTGAGATTCCGCGTGCAGCACTTACCGCAGATGCGATTGCGAAGGATGCAGATTTCTTCTGCTTCGGTACGAATGACTTAACACAGATGACCTATGGATTCTCCCGTGATGATGCGAGCAAGTTCTTAGGTGGATACTATGACACCAAGATCTTTGAATATGATCCGTTCATCAAGCTTGACCAGATTGGTGTTGGTAAGCTCATGGAAATGGCGATCCAGCTTGGCAGACCGGCGAACCCGAATCTCCATATCGGTATCTGCGGCGAGCACGGTGGAGATCCTTCTTCCGTAGAATTCTGTCACAAGATTGGTCTGGATTATGTATCCTGTTCACCGTTCCGTGTGCCGATCGCAAGACTGGCAGCAGCACAGGCTGCGATTGCCAATGGAGGAAAGTAGAAGGATTATGTAGTATAGGACATGTGCAGTAAAGGAATCACACTGGCGTGATGATAAAAACGCAGAAAGCATTGTACCTCAAGGAATTTGAGGTACGGTGCTTTTTTGCTTATAGAGGGAATGGTCGTTGTGTGCTGAAAATAGTCGTTTGGTGAATCGGACTATTGAATAGAAAAATCTCTTCGATATTAATAATGACTGAGGAATAAAAATATGAACATTATGATTTGTGATGATAGAGCAAAGGACAGAAAGAGTCTGTCAGATTTATTGAACAGTTATGCCGGGAAAAAGAATTACAAGTTCACGATTGCAGAGTATGCTTCGGGAGAACTGTTATGTGGAGATCAATCGGTACTTGAAAAGTGTCAGTTATTTTTTCTGGATATCAATACTCCTAAGGCACGGTATGCGAAGGTAAAGCGGGAATATATGCTGTATAAGGGAGAATAGAAGACTAAGATACTGCACGGCAAAATAAAAATTTTGAAGGTGGTAACGATTATGTGGTGCCCAGTTTCATTCAGGCAGCAGCAGTGAAAAGATATGAAAAAAATGACGGAGCTTTTAAAAGACGGAAACTGGTATCGGATGGCGTAGTTGAAACTATTGGACGGGGTTCCAGTATGAGAGGGTATAAGTGTAGATGTTGGTAAAATATCTGCACTTATTTTTTATTTATGAAAGGGTGTTGACTAAAGTGAAATGTAATGATATCATAATGCCACGCAAAGCGTGGGAGACAAAATAATGAGTAAAAATTGTGAAAGACAAATTAATATTTTAAAAGAGTTAAGAATATATGTTGGTTTCAGTCAGCGCAAAATGTCAGAGAGTCTTGGAATTCCCTTGCGAACTTGGGAAGATTGGGAATCAGGAAAACGTATTATGCCGGATTATGAACTTAGAATGATATCATATTATGTTCGAATGGCATATAAAAAATCTACATATGGCAAACAGAATAAGGTGAATACTATTTATGATGAACAAGGGAGTCCCATAGTTATTGTAAATGATATACGGTTTAGAGGAAGACAGGAAATTGAATGGAAGGATGTTGAAGAATACTTATGGCAATATGTAGGTGAGAATTACGAGATAATAGAGACGGCAGATTTAGTATTTATAGGAAATGATTTTCCAAGTGAGTTTAAAGGATCTAATGATACAGCTCATTTAAAAGGAGCCCGAGCAAAAGCAAAAGCTAATAGTGCTACGCAACTTCCACTTTTATTGAAATATGCGACAAATAAAAGATGGCAGGAAAACTTGAAAGAAAAACATGGTATAGATGCGAAATATGGTTGGTATAGATTTACATCAAGATTTGCGCTGCCTGTCTACTATAATGATGGAAATTTAGAAAGGTATAATGTTTTCCGAATTGAGATGTTGATACGACATGCATCGGACGATAAATTATATTTGTATGATATGGTTAATGTAAAAAAAGAAACGGGTACCCCATCTTGACCGAAGTCGTACGGTAACAAACTCGCTTCTTTTATAGAAATATAACATTATTTATAAAAAAGATCAAGAAATATATAGAATGTTTTTCCACTATTTTGTATTTTCAATTATGAATATTCAATAGAAAGTGTTTCAGTGTTTAGCAATAATCCAGGGGGATTGAGAAAATGATATTAAGTGTTTCGAGAAAGACAGATATTCCGGCATTCCATTTTGACTGGTTTTTACAGAGAGTAAAGGAAGGGTATGTAATCAATCGAAATCCTATGTTCCCGCAGCAATTGTATAAAACACCCATCCAGCCCCTATCCTGTGACTGCATTGTGTTTTGGACAAAGAATGCGATTCCGGCAATAGAAAAACTGGATGCATTAAGGCAATATCAGTATTACTTTCAATATACAGTCACGGGATATGACAGGGATATTGAACGGAATCTTCCAGATAAAAAATGGATCAGGGAAAACTTTAAAGCATTATCTGATAAAATCGGATGCATGAAGGTGATCTGGAGATATGATCCAATTTTGTTCTCCGCTAAATATACACCGGAATGGCACTTGAAAACATTCGAAGAGTTGGCTTCTGATTTTAGAGGTAAAACAGAAAAGTGTGTGATTAGTTTTCTCGATCCTTACTACAATTGTGCAGACATAAATAAGCGTCTGGGAGTGTATTTTCCAGATGGGGAAGAACTGTTTACATTTTCGAAGCAAATGGCTGAGATCGGAAAAGAAAATGGAATTACGATTGCCAGTTGTGCGGAGAAGATGGATTTGCAGGAATGCGGCATAGAACATAATTCCTGTATAGATAAGACTTTGATTGAACGAATTGTAGAAAAGCCACTTTCACTTTCTGCTGATAAGGGACAAAGGGAAGCCTGCGGGTGTGTGCAGAGTCTGGATATCGGTACATATAATACCTGCAGGAATGGCTGTGTCTATTGCTATGCAACAAAGGGAAAAGGAAAGATAGAAGAAGCTTTCTTCATAAAGGATAATTCTTCACCAATTCTTTGCGATAGAATTTCAGAAAGAGATCATATGATAGAAAGAAAAGTTCAATCATCAGTGAGTAAGAGATACATTAAAAAAGAAGTTATAGGTTAACGGAGGAAAAATGAGTATAAGATTTCTTGTATTTAGCGATCTGCATTATGATACGGTGAAAGATGGAGATGAACGAATAGGCAAAATTATAAAGAAAGTAAAAGAGAATCAGCTTGATTTCTGTATCTCGCTAGGCGATTTCTGTGAACCTGTTCTTGAAAATGAAAGATTAGTAAGTTCGTTTTTACAGACCAAGGTTCCCATATATTATACCATTGGAAATCATGAGACGGATCGACATCATCTGGATGAGATTCTTGTTTTTTATGATATGAAATCTCCATTTTATTCCTTTGAATTAGAAAATTACAAATTTATTGTTCTTAATACATGTTTTTATAATAAAGATGGTGTTGAAGAAGCATTTTATGAAAATAATTATAAAGTAAAAGGATCCGTATATCCTATTTTGCCACAAGAACAGTTGAATTGGCTAAGAGATGAACTGAATGATCATAAAAAGCATATTGTTTTTTCACATCATAGTTTTTCAAATGAATTTGCAAAACGGGGAGTTCAGAATAGGGATACTATACAGAATATGTTTTCTGCCAAGAATGTACTTCTGTGTATGAATGGACATGATCATGGCGATGCAGTAATTGAAAAGAACGGCACAACATATTATACTGTCAATTCCTCATCCAATGTCTGGATTGGTTCTCAAATTGATAGTTCAGAAACACTAAAAGAAAAATATGGTCATCTTAACGGAATTTTAACATATAAAGAGCCTTTTGCGGTTATAGTTGAAATTGATGATTCTAAAATAAAGATTAATGGAGTAGAAGGAGAATATCAGTCTGTCACACCCGAGGATATTGGACTGGACAATTACCAGTGGAATGGGGTTTCCATTTTGCCAAAAGCCAGCTCATGGGAAATTAACATGAATTAATATGTAACAGGAGTGGTAATTATGGGTCTGTGAAATAAAGGGACTTATTTTACAGCCCCTTTTTACTGAGAATATGATATAAAGTTCTCAATAGACCGCATAGGAAAATTCCGTGCTATATTATAATTAAGCAAAAAGGTGTTTGGTTAAAATATATATGATTTAAAGGAGAGTGTGCTATGTTATATCAGGGTATTCTGGCTGGAATTGTAGATCAAAGCAGGAAGATATTTGGAGAGGAACTGACAGGAATTTATTTGCATGGTTCTATGGCAATGGGGTGTTTTAATCCGGACAAAAGTGATATTGACCTTCTTATTGTGATAAGAGATCATATTACGGATGCCCAGAAATTACAGTTTATGAACTATATCGTAGAAATGAATAAAGTGGCTCCGGGCAAAGGCATTGAATTAAGCATTGTAAAGAAAGAATTTTGTGAGCATTTTATATATCCGACACCATTTGAATTGCATTTTTCAAAGGCACATTTACAGTGGTTTACAGAGAATCCGGGGGATTATATCCGTAAGATGAATGGAGAAGATAAAGATCTTGCTGCACATTTCAAAATTATAAAAAATTATGGTATCGTATTATATGGAGAAGAAATAGATAATATTTTTGCTGATGTGCCGAGAAACGATTATCTGGATAGTATCTGGAATGATATCGAAGGGGCGGAAGAGGATATTTTAGAAGATCCGGTATACATAATTTTGAATTTGTGCAGAGTAGCAGCCTTTCTCAAAAATGATTTAGTTCTTTCCAAAAAGCAGGGTGGGGAATGGGCAATAGAAAACCTTCCTTCAAAATATCATCCATTGATTTCCGGAGCATTGCAGAGTTATGAATATGGTGAAAATGTGGATATTGAATATGGAGAGGGAAAGAAATTTGCTGCTTATATGGTACATTCGATAAAAACTATGATAGGCTAAAGGACTCATGTCTCTACTCTCCGTAGGTAGCGTTACATCCGGCTATGCCTTACAATGCCATTATGGAGGGCAATGTGATGAATCAATATGTAACAGGAGCAGTGATTAAGGAACTGCGTGAAAAGAACCATATCACACAACTGCAGTTGGCTGAAAAACTGGGTGTGAGTGACAAGACCATATCGAAGTGGGAAACGGGGAAAGGATATCCGGATATTACCTTGTTAGAACCTATTGCCGATGCACTTTCGGTTTCCGTCACAGAGCTGATTTCGGGAAACACGGTCTGTAATTCCAATGTATCCGCAAACATGCTGCGATCACAGTTTTATGTATGTCCGGTGTGTGGAAATGTGATTCACAGTATGGGAGAGGCGGTGATTCATTGCCATGGACTGTTGCTGCAGCCGGCAGAAGCGGAAGAAACGGACGAGGATCATAAGATCTTTGTGGAACGTATCGAGGATGAATATTATGTGCAGATTGAACATGAGATGTCAAAGAAGCATTATATCTCCTTTATTGCGGCGGTTTCTTCTGACAGCATACAGATGGTCAGGCTGTATCCCGAAGGAGAGGCACAGGCACGGTTTAAGATCCGGGGAGTGAAAGAGATTTATTTTTACTGCAATAAAAGCGGGTTGTTTTCAGTTATTCCGGTGAAAGGAATCGATGACAAAGAGAGCGGGTATGACGATACAGAAGAACGTCGGGAGCTTGAGAAAACGGCTAAAATGTTATTTGGTTAAAGCAAGACAGCTATGGAATCAGGAGATTTTGTAGCTGCCTTTTTACATCTTACCTGTAAATTTTGACACTTTACCGGATGAGAGGTAGACAGAGCATGAAAAATCATATATAAGAAAAACAGGAAAATAATCTAAGGAGACCAGCTATGAAAAAATGGTATGCAGAGGAATATAATTTTGAAATTGAAGTTACAGGATTCTTAAGAAGTGATCATACGGAGAATTACTGTAGAAACGGAGAAGAGATAGGGGATAAGTATGTCTGTACCTATGGATGTCCGGTAAATGAGCAGGGGTATGGAATCTGTTCCAAGATGATGCAGCTTCTTTATGGAGATATGCAGGCGGTAAGAAGTGGAGGAGATCTGACACTGGTCGGTGGATCAGAGCCATTGGTAAAAGATTATGTGTGTCCGGATGGGTGTGTCTGTTTTCAAATGAGGGCTGTGAAAACAGGAAATGAAAATTTTTATAAAGGAAAATTCTACGAGTAATCGTGAAAATGAAGATACAGGAGACCAGGAGGTAATCAGGGTGAGGCTCACGGTGGAGCAGATTGAAAAGGAAAAAGAAGAGGAAGTCATTGTGTGCTGCCATGATACAGAGGCAGGATGGGTACAAAACGTCAGGGAAGCAGTGCGGGGGCAGATTCTGGTCTGCGGATATAAGGACAACATATTATACCGTCTGAGGCTTTCGGATATTTATTATTTTGAAGTTGTTGACGGAGCCTCTTTCTTATATACACAGAAGGATGTGTTTACATCCAAAGAAAAATTGTATGAATTTGAGAGCATGAGTGCCAGAAGTGCTTTATTCCGTTGCAGCAAATCGATGATTCTGAATGCAGATAAAATTGATTATGTGCGTCCCTCGGTATCCGGAAGATTTGAGGCCGTATTGTCAAATGGAGAAGTTGTGATTGTGTCACGCAAGTATGTTGTTGAATTAAAAAGATTATTAGGGATGTAGGAGGAGAATATGAAAGACATTGTATTTTGGATGAGAAGATTTTTCATGCTTTATGGAATTATTATGATATGTACATTTTTTATGTGTCTGTTTTTTAATCCTACATCAGAACTGCCGGTGGTGTCTTTCTTTGGAAGAATTATTGTTTTTGCAATTCTTGGCATGGCAACGCTTATTGTTTATTACTCCAAGGAGGAGCTGACCCAGGGAAAATGGTGGCTTCGGACGGTTTTGCATGTTTTGCTTCTGGAAGCGGTTTATCTTCCGATTGCACACCACTGGGAATTCTGGTATGGAAAGCTCGATGCGGTTATTTATGCTTCCTTTATTCTGGCTGCCAAAATACTCTGGCATCTGATTGATTATGGAATCAGTGCAAAAACAGCATCCGAAATCAATGAGAAGATAAGAAAACGCAGAAGAGAGCAGTTGAATCATGCGTGATGATACAAGGATAGAAGAAGTGATTCTATGGAGGTGGAGCAGGTTGATGAGTTTAAAGACAGCGAAAATGAAATTACAAAAGTATATGCAATTTCAAGGGAAGAGTGGAGAGATTTATAAAACTGTTGTCAAAGTTTGGATGTTGCATTGCAGCTTTAAACTTTAAAAATCAAAAGGAAAAGGAAGCGGATGGAAAGGTGGAATAAAGCAGGATGGTTTTGCTGATAGATACAACAGGGTTACATAGTGGAAAAGAAATTTTACGGGAACTTGAAAAGGCAGGGAGGATTTGCCGAAGGGTGTCAGTACCGGTGTGGAGAACAGTTTTTGAAAAAGCTTCCCGGTTATCTGGGTTGTAGTTATGGTGGATGCCTGGTGAAAGGTGATAACTTTTCGATCAGACTGTTAAATAAAGAACAGCAGGAAAAAGCAACGAAGCCTTATGAAAGAATGGGAGAGGTTTTTGCGATAGAGCATAATTTTTATGGCAGGGAAGCAAGAGATTTTACCGGAGCGGAGTATTATTCCCTTCCGGAGAGAATTATGGTGGGTATGGCATTCAGAACCATTGTCCGCAGGATATTTAACAGGGCAGCCAAAAGCTGGGGATGTAAGGATAAGCTTGATGCAAAGCCTTATAAAGTATCCGGAAAAACTTAATAGCTTAGACAATTATCATAAAAGGAGAGGGTATGAAAATAGAAATCAATACATTGACGCCGGACTTATTTCTTGAATTGTATACCTCGGTTGGCTGGGAGCCTCCCTGTCGGGAACAGGTGGAGCGTGCCCTGAAAAATACAACAGCAGCGTTTGTGGCATATGAAGGTGAAAAGGCCATGGGCATGGTAAGACTTATTGGAGATGGCGGTCAGTCTGGAACTGATCAGCTCGAAGGAAGCGGTTAAATTCTATAAAAAGCATGGCTTTGAGGAAAGACCGTGTGAATGGGACGGACCTGGAATGTTCAAAATGATACGGAACATCGGGACTTGAAAATGAACTTAGATTGGAAGGAACAGAAAACATGACAATACATTATGAAAAATTAAATGCTAGAAATTTTAACACACATTCACTGGATCACTTTGTGAGATATCAGGAGGTAAACGAGTGCTGGCGCAATGTGGAGGGACAGTGGAAGCTGATACCCATAGCCTTTAAAGAGGATTGGTCGGTAGAACAGTGTCGGGAGATTGCAGCAGATGTGGCATCCCATATGGGAAAAGACCAGACCGCAATTGGTGCGTTTGATGAACAGGAGCTTGTTGGTTTCATTACGGTTTCCCATGAGATTTTCGGAAGCACTGCCAAGTATGTGGAACTGGTGTGCTTTGAGGTTTCTAAGCCTTATCGTGGAAAGAAAATAGGAAAAACGCTTTTCTATGAGGCCTGCGAGGAGGCGAAACGGTCAGGAGCAGATAAGCTATATATTTCGGCACACTCTTCCAAGGAGAGCCAGGCAGCATATCAGGCGATTGGCTGCGTTCATGCAAAGGAGATTAACCGGAAGATCGCAGAAAAAGAGCCCTGCGACGTGCAGCTGGAATATGAACTTAATAGGAAATAATTGGAGGGGTATATTATCCGGGAAGCAGCCATATATTAAGACCAATTTAAAAGAAGCAGACCGCAAGGGATATTGCACATATGCTCGGAAAAGCAGAGCAATGAAATTTACTCTTTACAAACATAGCACATAGGGATATAGTGATTATATTGAATTATAAGTCTTACAAATGGTGTATTCTGAAAGCATTGCTTATACAAAATATCAAAAATTAATCCCTAATAAAAAGTGAATATGGAGCTTGTAAACAAAGAGTAAACCCGCTATACTATTGCGTATAAACCAATGCAAAATAAGAAAGGCGGTAGAAGGATGGAAGAGATGAATCAAAATGAACTTGCTGTATTTGCGTATGCATGTCAGCTGTTGCTTAATAATAGACTATATGAAGATCTGAATAAACTGTTGGAGTTTGCAAAGAACAAAGGTGTTGTCGTAACACCGCCGGGAATCTGATATTGCAAAATAACACAATAAATCAGAATGTGATATTAATAGAGACAGGTATTTTTGTGGGCAGCTATGAAAATGGCTGCCTTTCTATGACGTTCAGAATGAGGTGCCGTTATGAGCAAATATGATTCATTATGGAGGTAGATCAGGGAAAATTAAAAAAACAGACAGGAGAAATAGAAAAATATGGAATTGGTAAGCAATTACATGTGTGACGATACACTGCGTCATGCTTTAAATGAATTAACCAGAAAAACATTTGGCTTTGATTTTGAAAGCTGGGTCACAGGAGGATATTTTGAAGGAGATTATATTCCATATTCATTTATCGAGGATGGAAAAATAGTTTCCAATGTATCCGTAAATAGGATGACTTTTCTTCAGAATGGTGTAGAGAGGAATTACATTCAGCTTGGAACGGTTATGACGGATGCGGCATACCGTAAGCAGGGACTTGCAAGAAAACTGCTGGAACATGTGGTAAATCAGTACAAGGATAGCTGTGATGGATTTTATCTGTTTGCCAATCTTGGTGCGGTGGATTTTTATGACAGATGTGGATTCTCAAAGATCAATGAGTACGGCTATTCTGTAAAAGAAGAGTTCTGCAGCAGCGGATCAGAAGGAGAGCGGTTCCTTCCGGTAAATCCGGCGGATGTGCAGATGAAGCAAAAATACATGGATATGGTTCGCCACAGTGCGGTAAATTCATCTATGGAACAGTTAAATAAAGTTGGTTTGCAGATGTTTTATACGGCGGATATGGAAAACGTATCTTATGCAAAGGATATAGACTGTTTCATTGTTACGGAGCAGGAGGGAGACACCTTGTTTTTGCAGAGTATTGTCTGCGCAAATCAAGTGACGCTCTCAGATGTGTTGCAGCGCATGGGAGGGGAATTCCATAAATGCCGGCTTGGATTTACCCCTGTTCAGAATGACAGGTATATGTGCATTGCAGAATGTTATAATGGAAGTGATGACTATCGGTTGTTTTATCTTGGACAGGAGCTAGAAAGCATAGAACAGGATAAACTTTATTTCCCGGAACTTTCTCATGCATAAGCCTCACGGATAATGTATTCTGATGTATGAAGCGGAGTCCTTTGGCAAAAATGCACAAATTATCCCGCATAGATGTCATTTGCGGTAGTTTATGTCGGAACAATCAGAGCAAAATAGCAACATAATTAATGCAAAATATAGCTGTTTGAGATCAATATAGTTTTATCTAATAACGAAAAAAAGCGAAAATAAATATATGAAATCAGAAAAAGTGTTTGAAAACAAAGGAAATTTTTTCGGGCACTTTTTTATTTGTGACATCATTGCCATAATGTTGTTTAAATGTTACAAATATGCGAAATACAGTACAAAATTTCATAAAATCATTGACTCTCTGAGGGGAAAACCGATATAATGTAAATAGCGATTTTATATTTACTAATTCTCTGGTTGGAGGGTGTATTATGGAGGAAAGAAGGGGAATTAATCGTGTGGATTATCGCGTAAAGAGTGTGATAGTTACATGCGATACATTTGAGAAGTTTTATGTTGATGCAATTAATGTAAGTCCGCTTGGAATGGGATTGCTGGCACCGGCAGGTACACCGAATCTTGTTGGCAGACAGATTATCATTGTAGCGGATACGTTGATCATGAATGCGGATGTCCTGAGACAGGAAAAAATGGAAGATGGACAATTCCAGTTGGGAATTAAGGCACGGAAGTTTACACCGGCAGTCCTCAAATATCTGTTCGAGCACATCGCAGAATAAATAAAGTACTTACAAGGAATGACCTTAATATAATAAATATGTAACAGGTAACGTGAAAAAGGGAATTATTAATGGAAGGGAGATTTTATGAAAAACAACACTTTAAAAGCAATGGGAATAGCAATTGGAGCAGCGATGAGCGTAATGCTCGCTTCTAATATGGAGGTACACGCTGCCGAAGTGTATGATGCGGAAACCGGAATAATTGTTGAAAGCGTTGAATATGGAGCGAATGATCAGGAAGAAGCAGAAGAAGACAAAGCTCAGATGTTTGATTCTAATAATGACAATGGAAATGATAATGCCGTTGATCTGAACAGTTACGATGGAGGTGTTGCGTATAGCAACGGCGACTCTGATAGTGACACAGACAGCGATGGTGACGCAGATAGCGATACAGACAGTGACAGCGATGCAGATGCTGACACCGATACGGATACAGACAGCGACGCAGATGCCGATACAGATACAGATACAGACAGTGACAGCGACGCCGATACGGATAGCGACTCTGATTCTGACAGTGACACAGATACAGACAGCGACTCTGACAGTGATGCAGATACAGATAGCGACAGTGATGCTGATAGCGATACAGACAGCGACTCTGATTCTGACAGTGACACAGATACAGACAGTGATTCTGACAGCGACACAGACCTTGAGACAAACAAGGGCAATGATAAGAGTTCGACCCCTGACAAACCTACGGGCAATGGGGATACAGGTTCATCTAAAACCGAGGAAGATCTTATCAACGATTTCCTGGATGATATATCAGTCGGCGAAGATTATGTTATCTATGGAGAAGAACTGACAAGTAACAATGGTGGTGGAACAGGTCATATTGATGGCAATATTTTAGTAGACAATATTGATAATGCGTCAGAAGGTATTAAAACGGGTGAAATATCTAAATCGGGTGAAACATTAGATGATGGCAGACTTGCCAAAACACCTAAGTTTTCGATTGTTAAAGATGGAAACGGACAGGGTGGAACCTTTAATTGGATTGAAGGAAATGGTACAATTCTGATCGTAAAGGAAAATGGAAATGTAAAGGTAGAAAATATAAACGCGGGATGTCAGGTCGTAGGTGTTAAGGATGTCAATGATCCGGAAGAAATAGCAAATGCTATTGCTAAAGCATTAGAGCTTAACGATGAAGAGAAGGCTCAGCTTTTAAAGGATATTAAGAAACAGTTAAATGTGTCAGATAATCTTAAAAACATAGCAGAGAGCGGTCAGAAGCTTGCTGATGCGGATGATACATCAATTACAGGGCTTGAGGCATTAAAGGATGTTAAAGACAAAATTGCTGCTGGAGATATTAAAACAGGAGAGAGGGTTACCATTACGGTAGATGCGGCAGACCTTGTTAATGGTGAGTTTGCTAAAATCTTTACGGATGGTCAAGACAGCCTTTATAACCTTAACAAAGATAAAAATGTTAAGATAATTATAAATGTGGCACATGGTGAAGCAGACATTACAATTAAATTTGACAATCCGATTAACAACACCGATTACGATAATCATCTTACAAATTATGTATGGAATTTCGGTGATTACTCCGGTAAAGTAGTTATTAATCAAGATATGGGTGGTCTTGTTATTTGTGCTAATGGTGAGGTAGAGGTCAACAATTCCTGTGACGTAAGAGTTATTGCCAAGACTATAATTAAGAATGGTCAGGAAATGCATCAGATCGAAGGCGATGATGATACCGATACAGACACGGATACCGATACAGATACTGACACGGATACCGATACGGACACCGATACAGATACCGACACCGACACCGACACCGATACGGACACTGACACAGACACAGATACTGACACGGATACAGATACCGATACGGACACTGATACAGATACGGATACAGACACAGACACAGATACTGACACCGATACCGATACAGATACTGACACGGATACCGATACGGATACTGACACGGATACAGATACCGATACCGAGTATCCGTAT
>OGOZ01000069.1_pt1 | contig 67863 bp, 49 predicted proteins | sample 1552801 | NCBI WGS metagenome assembly OGOZ01 (sample SAMEA2580196, study PRJEB22360) | human gut metagenome | biome: human gut; feature: human-associated habitat; material: faeces | place: Denmark | collected 2008/2010 | reverse complement strand
ACACATTAGCAATCAATTCGTTAGAAAAAAATTAACATTTCCCGACAGTCCCTAACGTAGAATGGCATATGCATAAAGGAAAATACGTGTTCGCGCAGCTCTTAGACTTCATCGACAAGGATGTATTCCTCAGAATAGCAAACAAATACGATGGAAACCGTTACGTCAAACAGTTTACGTGTTGGAATCAACTTGCTGTCCTGATGTTTGGACAACTCTCCAACCGTGAAAGTCTGAGAGACGTCGTCCTTGCAACCCAGGCTCACGCGTCGAAGGCGTATCACCTTGGATTTGGTAGACATGCAGCCAAGAGTACTCTTGCAGATGCCAACACGAAGCGTGATTATCGCATTTTCGAGGAGTTTGCCTACAAAGTCATCTCGGAGGCTCAGCGATGCAGAATCGTTGACATCTTCAAACTGAACGGAGATGTCTATGCATTTGATTCTACGACAGTTGACTTATGTCTAAGCACCTTTGAATGGGCCTTGTTCAGAAAGAGAAAAGGCGGAATCAAGATGCATACTCTGTATGATCTGGAGACTCAGATTCCTACGTTCTTTCACATTACACCGGCAAGGGTTCATGATACAAAAGCAATGGATGTCATTCCATATGAAGAGAACTCATTCTACATCTTCGACAGGGGCTACAACGACTTCAAGCGTCTTCACAACATTGAAAGCATTGGAGCCTACTTCGTAATTCGCGGAAAGACCAACAACGACTTCAAACCAATGAAGTGGAAGCGCCGATTCCCACCCGAATCAGGCATCCAGTCAGATGCCATCTGCTATATGGCAGGTCAACTGACAATGGAGAAGTATCCTGACAAGATCCGTAGAGTAATCTACTTTGATAAGGACAGCAAGAAGAAGTTTAAATTCTTTACCAATGCTCTGACTATCAGCCCTATAATGGTTGCTGAACCATATCACAACAGATGGCAAATCGAGCTTTTCTTCAAATGGATTAAGCAACATCTGAAGATAAAAAAGTTCTGGGGTACGTCTAAAAATGCAGTCCGCATACAGATTTACTCAGCAATTATTGCCTATTACATGATGGCCATTGTACCGAAGAAGATGAATGTTGAACGGTCAATTTACGAGATGTTGCAGATTGTAAGTATCTCACTTACAGACACAAAACATCTCAGAGACATCTTCGCAAAACCTAACTGCAATATTGTCAACGAACTTGATGATTCAACCGAACCAAATTTGTTTAATTGTTAAACTTTATAATAATCATCCGGAACTTTTACCGGACAGCAATGTTCTCATATAATAAATATTATTGCTGATTTTTCAACCATTCACTCATATTAATGTTTACAACATCTGCTTGATAAATGTCACGCCCTCCGTCCTTTGAGCATAAAGCTTTGTTATTGTCATTCAAGTTGTCATAAATAATATTAGAAAGGAAAACCCTCTTGTCAAAAAATCCACTATTAGCCTCGTTACACAAATGACAGGCTTGATTTACAACATCACCCATCCAAACAACATCATTAATAGCGGAACCATCGTTTCCTGCTTTAATCATCAGAGCACGACCATAATCAATACCTACACCTACTTGATATGTTTGATAATTTTTTTTCTTTAATTTATAATTCAGAATATCAACCAAACTACAAGCTTTAGCAGCTAAAGAAAACACGCCATCAATATCAGCCTTATATTTTGTCTCACAAACACACCACACACAATCACCGTTTATATTAACTTCACAACAGGTATCATGTCCATTCATTAGAGCGACCATCTCAGAGATAAAACTTCTATATATCTTAGCAAGAACAGGACGCTTATGGGCATCAGTCATATTGCTGCTATCTCTAATGTCAACAAACAAGGCTGTGCAATATACATAAAAGCCATTTTTATATGTAAGTTTTTCTCTATCTACAATACTATCAGATTCCTCAAAAGAATCATTGGAGGCATCAAGGATCTCGTCAATACGAGATAGTGATGAATTAAAATTATATTGTTTTTTTTGTTGCTTTCATTACTAAACGAATAAATATAGAACATACATAATTGCAATACTAATCACAACAGCATAAAAACTTCCTAATGCTACCTTATAGCTTTTAAACTTTTTTGCACATATAGAAGAATTAATGTATATTTGACTAATTAAATCATCTGCATAGGATACTTGTTCGAATTTTGAGTATGTTTCAAAATTACCAGAAGAAATTGTTTGAAAAAACAAATATGAATAATTGGAAAGAGTCGGATTGTTAGCATGCTGTTTTTTCGAATCAACAGTTGCTGATATGGCCAACAATGCAAAAATGGCACTCACGGCACATGTAATCACAGATGACATCAAGACAATGAAAAACAAAAAACGAATCAAGGAAAACTCAAATGCTTTCGGCATGTCAAGATAGCACAAAAAAGGTTTTACTATATCTTTTTTCACGACACCGACAAAATCTGTAGCAAACAATATTGCCAAGACAATTCCTATTGTCGCTAAGAGAAATCCTGCCTTTTGGTCACAATTGCTTATCCAACTATTAATTCTATCAAGCGATAGCTCCAGGCTCTCCACGCTCTTGTGGTTTCTTTCTTGTTGGCACATGATGAATATTTTGTATTTGCAAGCGATAAGCAGAAAAATGCTCTCCGCCCTTAGTTATTGAATTTATTTTCTCACAATTGTTTCCATTTAAAACTTTAGATAAAACATGGTAGAGCAAATTGTTAAGAATAACATCCCCTTTGTTTCCAGCTGAATTCATACGAGTTGCCCATACACATGCATCACCAATGGCAAATAATTGATTATCTAAATCCTTAAAACTTACGATACCACTATCTACCCCAATGCACAAACCAATATCAGTTTCTGGAATGCGACGTAAGAGATGCACCCATTCTTCAAAAAAAGGATTCGAGAACTCCAATATTTCTCGGCATGACTTAAGCATCATTTCATAATAATCCTTGCCTTCCTGCTCACACATATACTTGTTAAAATAAGCAATAAATCCATCGCCAGTAAAACGATCATATAGTCCGCAATTACTCTTTAAAATTTCACGAGTACGATTCATAAATTCGATAATCTTATCTCTATATACATTAGGGTTACTTCCATAAGTCATCAAATCTTGTGACCGCCGAATGTCGCCAACAACAACTAAAGAGTCAAAACTGCTCATATTACTTATGTACGTCTCATCTATCTTTGGTATTACTGCATCAGGTAGCTGTGCAGCCCATTTCAATACGTTTTTATGAAATGATTCTTCATAGGCGGTTGCGGAACATGTAAGTTTAACTGGCAGTTTCAATTCCTCTGATAGTTGAGTTTCAAAATTGGACAAAACTTTCTGAAAGAAAAAGCGATTGCTATTTACAACAAGATTTAGGGGAGTTATATTTGGATACAAACTGTCATTACTCAGCCATGATTATAATGACATTATAAATAATCTTTGATCTGTCAAATCATCAGGTTTGGTAATTTCTCCTGCAGATGTCAAATTAAATGGCTTATCTCCATAAATTTCATAAAATAAACTTGTCAATTTATTAGCTTCTGCCTTAACTTCTTCTTTGTACAAACTACCATCTGACAACGAATAAGGAGACCAATATTTTTCAAACTTCAGAAGTAAAGCTAAAAGATTAACCTTCTTCATTTGTTCGTTTTCCATACTACCTTCCTGTTAGTACTCAATTTAGGGTATAGCCCTTTATATAGGCACTTTTGCAAGTGCCTATATATTGAGATGTTAAAATTTTCACTTGTTTATTAACTATTTTATACATTTTACACGCAAGTGATTTTCGGCTGCACTCGGCATAGCTTAAACAAGTTTGGCTCTGCTCTCGTTGGCACGAAAATTTTTCGCTCGACAATTTAAAAGCAAGCTTTCATTGTTCTCACTTATCGAAAAAGTTCCAAATCTTCACTGCTGTACATAATTTGAAGTTTTAAATTCAGCAGCGAAGTTACTTCTTTCAAATTTAAGCTCTAATTTGAGTGCTTACACATTATATCCACAGAACCAATTGAGTGCTTACGTTAAATTCCCCCTTTACTCTTGACATCGCTTGCGCAAGATTATACCTTTGCAACTGTTGAATGTTGAGTTTTTAATTGTGCGCTTTGCGCATTAGGATTTGTTCAATGTTGAATTGAGAATATCTAAATCAAAATCCAAAATTGAATGATTCACAATCGGCTTTGCCGACAATTCAAATTTCAAAATTCAAACAGATAGCCGCAGTTGTTTCCAACGCTTCAAATTCTGTTTCGCAGCGTATGTGCAATTCTTTGTGCTATCCTTGAAGATCTTTATAGCTTTCTCTATCTCTTCCTTTACGGTTCTTCCTGCTTCAAATATGGGTCTAAGCTCGTCCTTGAAATAGTCGATGAAAGGTGCATAGTAGTAGCCGATTTCTTCTATCATGAAATAAAAGGTGTCATAGGCATCTTTCAGATCCAGCTTCTTGTCTCTTACATCGGCGAGTGTCTGAAGTCGGAGTATTTCGATGTTTTCTACCTAAGCGAATCCGCCACTATTCCAAGTTCTCCTTCAAAAATTCAACAAGTGGCTCAAGTTCAGGTCGCGAGAAATCCCAGTAATCAGGATTGTCAAATAGCCATTGGCCGGAACCGATCTTTTTTCTTGAGGTATTGTTCAGTCGTTGAGAACTGATATAGGTGTGGAGCTTGGCTTTGCGGTTGGGAATGACGTATCTTGGTTCACCAGATTCGTCGCGTATTCCTGAAACGCAGGTTTCGTAATCGGCAAAACAGTCCCACCATTTGTTGTGAATATCCTTTCTCGCTAGAGTTTCGAGTAAAACTTCGAAGTCTCCATCATCGTGATTGTTAGGATAGAGGAAAAATGGAAAATCAATCTCGTTTTCCTGCATTTTCTCCATCGTATTACTCTTTCTTGCCTCAAATCCCCATTTTTTGTCAATGGTATCTGCGTCTAGAATGACAATCACCTTATCTCCATTATCCTGAAAGGTCCGGATCAGAGTCAAAATGCCCTGATTAAAAAGATTGTCCACGCCGTCCATGCAGATTATGTTGTAAATTTTGTCCGGAAATTTATTCTTCAAGATGGTTTCCAAGAAACAATACTCAGAAGTTTGAGGTTTCTTCGCTTCTATAAATATCTTGTTCATCCTACCTTACCTCGATTTCCTGGTTCAACATATAATCGATACTGTCGGTGGTGTAGCAGTATGACTTCAATTCTGCATCGGCTGTACGCTGGAGTTTGAAGAATGTTACTTTGTCGCCTTCATCATGAAGAGCAGCATCACGCAATCCCTTAATTGAATCCAAATCATGGGACGTCGCAAATAACTGGACGTTATTCTTTTTGGACGCCAACAAAATTGTTTGCCATAGAGCTTTCATTACGGAATAGTGGAAGCCATTGCTGATTTCGTCTATCAAGACGATTCCGTTACGGCATTCATAAATAGTCGTAAGAATAGAGAGAATCTTGCGGGCACCGTCTCCCATTACATTGATAGGTATGCGCTTGTTCAGGCCGACATCGACGAGCACTTCATTCTGTGACAGTACGATGTCTTTTATCATCGGTTCGATAATGCGCAACGCTTCGAGAATGAACTGTTCATCCTTGTTTTTAAGAATCTCTGTCAGACTTTCTATTGAAGTGTAAAAGTCATACTTTGGTGAAAGATATCTACAAGTTAGATTCTCTTTATAATCTGAATCATATTTGACACTTTGCTCGTAATCGTTGTTTTCTACGCCTTTATGATAAAGGGTGATGGACGACTCGACTGGATGCCCATTTATCTTGCATTTCAACACAAGACCATAACGGTTCGTGGTATCAGTTGAAGATATGTTATTCTCGTTTCCAAGCAAATCTATACGGCTGGCAGCTGATTCGAACAGAGAAATCATAAGTTCCCGCACTTCGTCGTTTGATGCCTTGATCTTTATTGGCCGCGAAGAGTCAAGTGTATAGAAATCCAATGCCAGGTCTGACGGCTCGAATCGAAGGTAGTTCCTCAGCAGATTGATGTTGATCGGCAGTTTCGGATTCGACAAGCCTGATATCAGAAAGATGGCGTCAAGTAGTGAAGACTTGCCGCAATTGTTCTTTCCGAAGAATATATTAACTTCTTTCAGTCCGTCTATTTTCGCGTGACTTATGCCACGAAAGTGTTCAATTTCAATGCTTTTAAACATGTCTTATCCTCCTATATCACTTGTGCTTCGCCACCAAAAATCCGTGTCAGTTCAGAAATATCCGTATTGTACTGTTTGCCCAACAAATATTCTAAAGTCCTCTTTAGCGCTCTGAATTCAGGGTTGCCGTTAATTGCTGCGAATAAGTTCTTGAAACGCTCATCCGTGTTTGACGTGACAGACTTGGATAGTTTGGTGAACTCCTTAAGAGTTGACGGAAGGTTGTATTTTTCCGTATCGACTCCTTGCTCTTTAGCGCTGTCCAATACAAATTTATCCACTGCAGGAGAAATCGTAATCAGATACTGATGACGGGATTTATGCTTCAATAATGTCAGGTGCTCAGTCTTGGCAATCTCGTCACAATCTCGTATGTAGCCGAGTTCTACCTTATCTTTATCGATAATTCCGATAGCGAACTTGTCTGCAAATGTGTTGTTCAACTGGCCCACTACCTTTGAGCAGCAATGTTGATGATTTACTACTCCATCCAGAAGATATTCTATCAGGTTTGTATCAACATAGCACTCAGGCATTACGTTCAAAATCTTCCGCTTCATACATACATCTCGAAATTGAAGAACATATCTACACCGTTATCGTAAGCTTCATGTATCTCCTCATCATTGAGCTGCTTTACGGAAAAATCTCTGCTGGCAGGCTTCTGTGGATGAGTGAACATTACTGACAATTCTTTCGGGGCTGCCTTGATCAGCTGATTCAGAACATATGGACTATGCGTCGTGATGAAAAGCATGTCTCCGTGTGTTTTTATCTGCTCCAGCATCCAATTCACGAATTGGCATTGAGTCGGAGGAAACAAATTATCCTCTGGCTCTTCAAGGAATATCTCGCTATGATCAACATTGATATACTCCTGACAAATCGACTTGAACTTCTTCGCCTGGTCTGGCTTGGAAAACGAATAATCTACACCATCGATGGTGACGACTTCTATCGTCTCGTCATGGTTGAAATCCTTTTCGTAGAGATTGGCATAAATGTTCGACAATAGATTTTTGCGCTCTTCTTTCTGTTCATACGACATCTTGCCTGCTTCTGCATTGTATTGGCCTGCAGTAAGATAATCGAGATGTACATACATAGGGAGGAGCGATTGGATACCGCTGGAACTCTCCTTCAGTTTCAGTGGAGTTCCGTTCTCCAGTCTTATGTTGTCCGTATGAGTCTGTGAGTCATAAGTATAAGACATGCCCAGATTCAAGAAATTCTCCTCGCTCTTTACAAACTTCCTGGCCCTGTCCCAATCTGACATGAAGTCAAGCATGTTGCCATCCAATGGAAGAAAGCTCCACCCCGGAATTGAAGCCACCAAATTTCTGTCGGCAGGGACATAACTTACCTTTGGCCTCTTATAGTTCCAATGATCATTTTTCCATCTCATCGTAAACTCCTTTTCTGAATGGCTGTATGAGAAGAAGACATGTTCGGTTTCATATTCGATGTAGGTATCCGGATGGACGTATCCTGCCATTTGATAATAGATGGTCATGGTGTCAATGAAGGCCGAGCCGTTACCGAAACCGTTGACCTTCTGCGACAGCTCAAGACGTTTTTCAACCCAGGTACAATAGCACGCCGTCTTAAGTACGCAGCTCTTGCCGGAACTCTGCATACCTATCAATACATTTACCTGTCCAAGTTGAAGGTCCGCATTGCAAATAGGACCGAAATTCTTTATGACCAAGTGTCTCATATCGTTTGGGCATTTTAATATCTCAATATAAACATATCATCAAAATGTTTCACTTCCTCGCGGCCGAGGGTGTATCTGACACCGACGGTGAGGCCGATGGCGTCTTGGTAGAGCTGGCCCTTGTCGAGGTAGATGCCGTACAGGACGGAGAGGCCGGGGATGCGGAAGACGGATTCGAGCTGGCCTGTGAAGGCGGCGGAAATCTGCTTCAGACCGGTTTCATGGACCGTTCCCCAGGGCTTTTGGATCTGGGACTCACCTACGTATGGGGCAGCATAGATGCCGTAATTCTTGGAGTACGTCAACATCAGTTTATATGGATGCTTGCGGAAAAGTTTTCCGCCGAGGCCCAGGTGATGCGACTTCACGCGATTGTTCTCTATGCCGCGGTTTATCCGCGCTGAAGTCCACGTCTGCTCGTGAACACCACGCGGCAGGAACAGCGGGTCGCCGATTACCCGTCCGTGATGGGTCCAGCCGGATCTGTAATAGGAGTTGGCGAAGTAGTCATCCAGGCCTACCGTAGATACTCCGGGCGGCGTGATGGAATTGCCTTTGTCATCGAAAATCTCGCCGTTTATCGGTCCAGACTGGTAAAGCGTATATTGGTGTTCATACAGGATGTCGCTTACCCATCTGTTCTTGTCAGTGAAACTGAATGACAGCGTATTGACTCCGTCGGGAAAATTGTAGAATCCCATTCCTGAACCGTCATTGTATGGAATGTCGTGCTGGGCCGTGACGGTCCATTTGTCGGCACGATATGTAACCCTGAATATCTCACTTCCTCCCTGGTCCCCGATGACATTCAGCCTGTCGCTCATGGTTCCGCCTTCTCCCGCATGACGTCCGGTCACCACCTTGATATAGTTCTTTATCGTCACCGGATAGCTGACATCTGTCGGATGATGACCTGCCCACATCGCGTAATGGTCGATCACAGCGTCGAATGACAGCCTGTCTGTCGCGGCATATCGCAGCCCCGCCCTCATTCTGTGGACCAATGCACCTTCGACATGGCGGTCGTCCATCGTCATATAATCGCCGTACGCACCATAAAGCCACAGATGCTCTCTTGTCCATGGCAAGGCGACGGGCTCCAAACTGAGGAGATATCCTGGCATCGCACGTGCATTACCTGTCTCCACAAGATGCCCTCCTGTCACTGACAATGAGCCCAATTCCCGAGATGCGCCAATAAAGTCGTTCTCCCTATGTTTTATGCCAATGTCCAGAGTCAAGAGCTTCCACTTGACTGAGCCATAGAGTTCATCGGCCATCAGATTGACCGTCCGGGATGACGGGTCGAGTGGATTATGATAGGCATTGGTCGCCAATGAAACGCCGCAGCTGTACTGTATAGTCCTGGACCTGTCACTCTGAGAATAAACCTGCAACAGTGCCAGTCCCCCTCTGCGCTCAGGCATCAGTCCATACTGATTGGTCGTCATCCAATACGGAAGATAACCGTCTGTCGATGCCATCGCCCCCATCAGCATTATCGACGCCACGAAGTCGTTCATCTACTCCTTCTCTCCGTAATAGCGCTTGTACCACTGGGCGAAAGCACGGAGGCCGTCGCGGAGCGGTGTGGATGGCCTGAAGCCGAAGTCGTTTTCGAGTGGTGTGGTATCTGCGTATGTCACTGGAACATCGCCCGGCTGCATTGGAACAAGTTTCTTGTGCGAATCGAAGTCGTAGTTCTGCGGGAGGACTCCTGCACGGAGCAGTTCCTGCTGGAGGATATCTACGAACTCGAGCAGGTTCTCAGGATGACTGTTGCCGATGTTATAGACCTTGTACGGAGGCACAGGCAGACCGTCTTCTCCCGTCTGCTTCTCAGGAGCGTGCTGCATGACACGCACTACTCCCTCCACGATATCATCCACATAGGTAAAATCACGTTTGCAGTTACCGTAGTTGAATATCTGGATGGTCTCCCCTTTCACGAGTTTGTTCGTAAAACCGAAATATGCCATGTCAGGACGTCCTGCAGGGCCGTAAACAGTGAAGAACCGCAGTCCTGTGGAAGGTATGTTGTAGAGCTTCGAATAGGCGTGCGCCATCAGTTCGTTGCTCTTTTTCGTCGCAGCATAGAGGCTTACAGGATTGTCCACCTTGTCGTCAGTGGAGTACGGCACCTTCTTGTTCGAGCCGTAAACACTTGATGATGAAGCATATACAAGATGTTCCACCTCATAATGGCGGCAAGCCTCGAGAATATTGTAGAAACCTATCAGGTTGCTCTCGATATATGCGTCAGGATTCGTGATGGAATAACGAACACCGGCCTGCGCAGCGAGATTCACAACCACCGAGAAATGGTACTTGGAGAAAAGCTCATTGACAATGCCCTTGTCGGCAATGCTCGCTTTCACGAAGGTCCAATCCTTGTCCAATGCCTCGATTTCCTCGAGTCTGGCGTATTTGATATTAACGTCGTAATAATCTGTTACCGAATCAATTCCGACGATTTTAATACCATTGAATTCATGAAACAGCCTTTTCACTAAATTGCTGCCGATAAATCCAGCTGCACCAGTCACGAGGACTGTCTTTCTGTACAAAGAGATATTGTATTCCAGCATCTTAGTCTCTCTTGAAAATGTCGCGTGTATAGACCTTGTCCTTCACGTCATCGAGGCAGACGTCATAGCGGTTGGCAATGATGCAATGCGAACGGGACTTGAATGCTGCGAGATCATTGACCACCTCACTTCCGAAGAAAAGAGTGCCGTTCACGAGAGTAGGCTCATAGATGATGACCTCTGCTCCTTTGGCCTTGATACGCTTCATAATACCCTGAATGGCGCTCTGGCGGAAGTTGTCCGAGTTGGACTTCATGGTCAGACGATATACGCCGATGACGCATTTCTTCTCCTGGGTGATGTCCCACTGGCTGTTGCTGCTGTAGTAGCCTGCCTTTGTAAGTACCTGGTCTGCAATGAAATCCTTTCTCGTGCTGTTCGAATCGACGATGGCCTGAATAAGATTCTCAGGAACGTCATTGTAGTTGGCGAGAAGCTGCTTGGTGTCCTTTGGAAGGCAATATCCGCCGTAGCCGAATGAAGGGTTGTTATACTGGGAGCCGATTCGCGGATCCAGACAAACACCATTTATAATCGACTGAGTGTCAAGACCTTTAATCTCAGCATAGGTATCGAGTTCATTGAAATAACTTACGCGGAGCGCCAGATAAGTGTTGGCGAAAAGCTTCACGGCCTCAGCCTCGGTGCTGCCCATGAACAGGACAGGAACCTCTTCTTTCAATGCTCCTTCGTGGATGAGACGGGCGAAGGTGTGCGCAGCTTCTTCGAGGAAAGCATTGCCCTGCTCGAAACCTACAATTATACGGCTCGGGTAGAGATTGTCATAGAGGGCCTTGGACTCACGCAGGAACTCCGGTGCGAAAATGATATTCGGAGTCACAACCTTCATCGTGCCGTCAGCCTGACGCTCACGATAGGAGAATTTCTCCCTGACAGATGCCGTATAACCCACAGGAACAGTGGATTTGATGACCATCACCGCATCCGGATTAACCTTCAGCACCAGTTCAATGACTTCCTCCACATGTGACGTGTCGAAGAAGTTTTTCTTGCTGTCATAGTTGGTCGGTGCTGCGATCACCACGAAATCCGCATCCTTGTACGCTGACTCGCCGTCGAGCGTGGCCGTGAGGTCGAGATTCCTGTTCTTCAGATAATCCTCGATGTAGTCATCCTGGATAGGCGAAATCCTGTTGTTCAGTTTCTCCACTTTTTCAGGAATGACGTCCACTGCGGTCACATGATGCTTCTGTGAAAGAAGCGTAGCGATACTGAGGCCTACATAACCTGTTCCGGCGACAGCCACTTTGATATCATTGAACTCTTTCATAATTTATATTGCTTTATCTAAAACTTCATATTTCGAGTGACGGCTCTTGTACTCCGGCACGATCTCCTTCATGATGCGGACGATGGACATATCGTCGAAAGTACGTGATTCCTCGAGGAGTCTCTTCTCGTTGGCACAAGCCGTATCATAGTCATACTCACAGACTTTCGCCACCATGACCTTAGGATTGGTGGTAGGGATGGTCTCCTCCTTGTCGTTGAGCACCTCTTCATAGAGTTTCTCGCCGTCACGAAGTCCCGTAAACTGGATTTCCACATTCTTCGCTCCCGAAAGGGCTATCATACGCTTGGCCAGATCGACGATCTTCACCGGCTTGCCCATATCGAAGACAAAGATCTCGCCGCCCTTGCCCATGGTCCCGGCCTCAAGCACGAGCTTGCAGGCTTCCGGAATCAGCATGAAGTAACGGATGATGTCCGGATGGGTGACGGTGATCGGTCCGCCACTTCTGATCTGTTTCTTGAATATAGGAATCACGCTGCCGTTGGAGCCGAGAACGTTTCCGAATCTGGTAGTGACGAACTGTGTAACGCCCTGAACCTTACCGTCTTTGATGGCCTGGTTGAGACTCTGGCAGTATATCTCGCAGATACGCTTGCTGCAGCCCATGACATTGGTCGGATTCACCGCCTTGTCGGTAGAAATCATCACGAACTTCTTCGTTCCGTATTTGACGGCGAGGTCTGCAATCACGCGCGTACCGTATATATTGTTCTGCACGGCGATAGCCGGGTCGTCCTCCATCATCGGGACATGCTTGTAGGCAGCCGCGTGGAACACATACTCAGGCTTGTGCTCGGAGAAGATGCGCTCCATGTGCTCAGCATTGGTAATGCTGGTGACGATGGTCTCGTTCTGGATATGCGGGTAATGCTCCGACATCATCAGCCTGATATCGTGTATAGGAGTCTCCGCCTGGTCGATCAATGTCATCTCCGCCGGCGAGAATTTCGCGATCTGTCTCACCATCTCGGAGCCGATGGAACCGGCAGCGCCAGTTATCAGGATCCGGCGTCCCTTCAGTAGTTTTCTGATGGCCTCCATATCCACCTCGATCTTGTCCCTCGGCAGGAGATCATCGATTGCCACATCATGCAACTGATTATATGTAAATGAAATGTCTTTTCCATCCCATTCCTCTGCATTGGTCATCATAAGAATCTTGAGGCCTGCATTGAGGAAATCATCCACCATTTCCTGATTCTGGCGGAACCTCTCGGTCTTGAGCGGCGAGACGAGCAGAGCCTTCACCCCTTCGTCACGCAGTTTCTCAGCGATTTTTGCCCCATTCTGATAGACAGGCTTGCCCATGATGTAGGCGCCTTTCATCTCAGGTCCGTCAGATACGAAAGCATGGAGCGAATACTTCTTGTCCTTGATGGAGACAATGCTCTTGGCAATGCTGATTCCGCCTGCCTTGGTACCGTAGATAGCCACAGGGATGGCGCCGTCCAGATGGAAGGAGTCGAAAAGCCTCTTTACCAATATACGCTCCACCCACAGCAGCAATGTGCTGAGAATGAAGACGGTAACGGCAGTATTCAACTTAGGGAAATAGAATATCGTCTGATTCGGGAATACTGCTCCGGTGACATATCCTATCAGATAGAATACCACTGAACCGGTAAAAGCAGCAGTCGCAACCCTCTGAAGGTCAATGAATGACGAATATCTTACAATTCCGGAGTAGGTATGGAAGAACTTGAACGATATCGCGAACGGGACCAGCGCCAGCAGATTTGCTGCAGTCATTGGCCAGAAATTCGCAGCGAAACCGTCCCCTCCCAGATCAACATAGTATCCGACATAACCAGAGAAAGCCACAATGCAGCAATCAAGAATCAGCAGTCCCCAGTATGGCAGCGCCTTTCCGGAGAAATACCAATTGGAGATTTTCCGTACAATATTCATATCAGTATTTAATTGGTTTTTAAATAGTTATAAATTCAGAGATCAATGGTTATCCAATAGTTCCATCATCTTGTCATAATCTTCCACCTTCTCGAAGGACTCCTTGTTCACGCCAGAAATGGCGATGGTCCTGTCTCCCACAGCCATGACAAGTTTCCTGTCCCTGTCAATGCGGATGACATAGCCTTCAAGGCCTTCAAACACACCTGATGTTATACGGAGAAGAGGATTTCCTTCGGCATATTCGGAAATCGGCTTGAGCATAAATCTGACTCTATCGGGATCTATCTCGAGAACCTTCATAAACGCCTTCATCACGCTGTCGCGGATTACAGCCTCCCGTCCTGTACCACAATCATTTACGAGACAAAGTGACTGGAAATTGTCCTGCAGGTACTTCTTCACTGCACGGACTTTCCCCTGGATGAACAGCATGCCGTTCACAGCCTTATGTGCAAAGACATGGAACACAGCATCCTTCGCGAACCGCTCCATAACGGCCGGAAGCTTGGCATGATGCACATAGACATAGCACCAGTCATTGCACGAACTAACCTCCGGACGGACTGCTTTCCGCTCGGAAGAATTCTGCTCTGAAGCTATAGAAAACGCATCTGTACTATCCAGTTTCATCGACTGTTTTCTATTTTATGTCGTCACCTTTTCTAAAGGCAAAAGGACGGCTCAGGTCCGATGTTTTCTCACAAATCTCCATAATAACATCGTTGTATTTCATTTATTGACTTCTGCCCCCGAATTTTGTCTATCAAAAAAACTCTACGAAGATAGTCAATATAGTCGTAATTTACAACCATTTTGCGTCAAATAACTGGTTCATATTTAATTCATTTCACGCGCATTTACCCCCCCCCACTTTGTAATATACTATGAATGAAGGAGTTAAAAAAATAACAGAGAATATTCAGAAACAGTCGCTTCAGAATTTCTTGAGACACACCTCCAATGAATCATTCCAATGTAGAATTTTCAGGCCGAAAACAGTCTTGACCAATGTCTTGTCCATCACAGAATAATGCGGCCTCGACACCGGACTCGGGAACTCATCGCTATGGCAAGGACTTATCTCACAAGCACTTCCGCTCAGTTCGCAGATACGTTTTGCGAAATCATACCAGGAGCAGACTCCCTCATTGCTGTAGTGGTAGATTCCGCTCTTTCCTGTCTGTCCGCTCTCGATAATGTATGCCACGGCCGCAGCCAGGTCGCCCGCATAAGTCGGCGTGCCCACCTGGTCGAAAACGACATTGACCCTATCCTTGGTGGCGAACAGTCCCAGCATCGTCTTCACAAAGTTCTTGCCCCACTCGGAATACAGCCACGATGTTCTGAAAATCAAGTAATTGCACCCGGAGTCAATGATTGCCTGCTCCCCTTTCAGCTTGGTTTCGCCATAGACGCTTACAGGACTGGTGGGATCGGTTTCACGGTACGGAACGCAAGCATTGCCGTCGAAAACATAGTCCGTAGATATATGGACCAATGTTCCTCCGCGCTCTTTCATCACGGTCGCCATTCCGCCCACGGCAACGTGGTTCATCAGATCAGCGGTCTCCCTGTCGGACTCCGCCCTGTTCACGTCAGTATATGCCGCGCAGTTCACGATGAGGTCGATTCCATTGTCCTGCACCATCGCGCGTACCGCCTCAGCATCAGCGATATCCAAGTCCTGCCGCGTGGTGAAGAAATACCTGTGCGATGTCCCTTCCACTGCGCGTATCATCTCACGTCCGAGCTGCCCGCCGGCCCCTGTAACCAATATGTTCATCTCTATCTTATTTTATTTTCAATATACTGCCTCTCAGCGAGTTTCATCTTCTTCGCCAATGCAGCACCCCAATATTCCCGCGCCTTTTCCATCTGCCCCGTCGCACAGAAATAGTCGCCCGCCGCATTGTAGCCGCCATAGGACAATGAGTCCAGGCCAATGATATATGTCAATGAATCTTCATCCATCTGTCTTCTCTCCCCTGCCGCCTTTCTGACTTTCGGAAGCAGTTCCTTGAATTCCAGCACTTTGCGATAATCTTCCGTTTCCACGAAAGGGTCCTGCGCGATGTCCTCTGAGGCATTTCTGATTTCGCCTCTGAAATCGGAAGCGAAGACCTTGTCAATGTCATAGCAGACAAAACGACCGCATTGCCATGGCGTCGTGGATACCCAGATCTTATGTTCAACCGGGCAGAACACTACCGAGTGCATCGCAAGCAACTGATTGATGGCCAGTTCATTGCAATATCCTATTTCTTCGCCGTCGAGTCCTTTCTTGTCGCGCAGTATCTGCACTGCTTTTTCCGGGGTCAATGCTCCTGCACTTTCCAGCAGTTGTTCCACTCTTCTGAATCGCCACATGCTGTCGGACATCCTGATATTGTCCTGATTTACAGGATTGTCCCTGAAGGTGGTGGACTGATAGTGGTTCGTGCAAATGATGTGATGTATGTCCGGATTGCCTGAAGCTGGGTCATAGACCGCCATCTCAGACGGCGTTTTCTCGATGATTGCCGCTCTGCCGTCTTTTGCGGAGCCTATCAATATGGATTCCGACACGAAAGTCTGTCGTGATGCGGCGATACGTACAGCCTCGTCGATGTCCGATGCGTACTGGAGTATCTCCTTGGTCAATATGGATATCGGGGTGGCCGACATCGACGGTGTCTCGAGTTTGGAGGCATTGATGGTGACGGTCAGTCCTTCCACGTTCATTCCGCTGAGGACTCCTGTCATTCCAGGCCAAGTGACTGACACATAAGCATATCCAGTGTCAGGCTTCTCAAACAATACAAGTTTGTTCCGCGCGAATTCCTCGCCCATATAGAAGTCGAAGTTTCTTCCTATCAGGAGGTTACCGTCTGCTGTACCCTCGCCCCACGATGCGAATGAAGTACATCCCACCAGCATATAGTCCTGCATGACGTGACCGATGTCGTGGGCAGAATGATACTGCATCTGGCGCTCGTAGGCATTGCCGAACTCCTCGAATTTATCCGTGCAGGCTGTGGACATCGCCTTGATTTCCTGACGGTATTCCAGTGGCACATTGGCCCCTAAACGCCTGTTGAAAATGGTGATGAAATAGTGCAGCAGCTTCCTGTAACTCCGGCTCGGAACTATCTCAAAAAGTTTGTCTGCGAAAGCTTTTTCCTGCTCGTAAAGCAGTTCCGGAGCGAGTTTTCCGATGGCTTCTCCACGTTCGAAGGCATTGCCGATGACTCTCATTTCCCAAAGTCCGGACTCGCTGAGTCTCAGGGCATTGACCTCCGCAGGATTGGCTGTGGGGGCTATGGTTCGGGGGCTGTCCGAGGTTTCAGTCTCTGAGTCGTCAGTTTTCGCCGCTGTATCGCGGAAAGTCGCAGGAGGGGCCCAGAGGCGGAGGCTGTCACCGACTTGGACGGCCTGTGATTCGGATGGTGTAAACGCCGGCTCGGCAAGGTCAGCGCTTGAGTGAAGGCCGACGCAGGCCAGAACCGCCACCAGCACCATCGCCAATATCACGGTCAGCGTCCACTTGAATATTTTCAGGACAATTTTCATTTCGGCTTCAATTATATATTATACCTACTCCAACCTCAAAATGTAAAAGGTGTTGGATGTAATCTCGTCATTCGCTTTCACTTTCATCGAAAGCCCTGTCTCATGTGCGATTTGCTCCATCCTCGACTGGGATATGTAGCTCAGTTCTCCTTCTGTCCGGTTAAACCTCAGAATCTTGGTGGAGAACACTTCGCTCAACGCCGTAATCTTCTGTCCTTCAGCATTTTCAGAATCAGAGTCACGCACCAGAATCAGTCCGCCACTCTTAAGCTTGGACGCGCATCGCTGTATAAGTTCCAGCTGTTTTTCAGCGCTGAGATAATGCATCATGTCACTGATGATGAAGGCATCGCTTTCCGGCAATTCCGCCTGCGAAGCATCCTCACATCTGAATGACAGGCCGCCCAGGCACTTGTCCAGCCAGCAATTCTGCGCCACCGTTATCTTCTCGTCGTCATAGTCGATTCCCAGAATCCTGCGCCCCGACTTATACATCGACAGCATGAAGTCCATCTGACCCATTCCGCAGCCGATATCCGTAATCTGACCGGAATCAGGAAGCATGGAATCGAAGAATGCATAGTTCTTCTCCATCTTCATTTTCACCCTCACATACCACTCGGTCACTGGACCTTTATATATATAGGCCGAGGCCAATGTCGCAGCAAAATACGGGTTATCCGGCCCGTCATACCTGTCGCAGAGTTTCGCGTAACTGTCCTTGACCAATGTCGCTACTCGCTTTGACAAGTCGTGATAGTCAATATTTTCCGTCTTCACAGGCTCGAGCACCTGCATCACGGACAGTCCACGCGTAATGGTGAAGCAATGATTTTTCGGCATTATCCGCCAGTTGCCGTAGAACACGACCGGAGTGACAGGGGCATTGACTTGAGAAGCGAGATAGAATGCGCCTTTGTGGAATCTCCTGATGGTTCCGTCGGTCGTGCGGGTGCCTTCCGGGAATATCACGAGACTCCAGCCCTGGTCGATGTCTTTCTTGAGATTTGTCAATGAGCCTTCATATCCTTCGGAGCGGACGTAATATCCGAGGTATTCTGCTATAGGACCGAACAGAGGTGAGTTTTTCACCCAGTCGGCCACGAAGAATTTCACTTTCGGAAAGGCTGCCATCAGCAAGATGATGTCAAGCGATGACTGATGGTTCGCCACGATGATTCCGGGTTCTACAGTGCTGCAGGATGCTCCGGACTGGCGGGCATTATTGGCCTTGACGTCGCTACCGTCTTTTTCTTCCGGATCGACCAGTTCTCTGTCTATCCGTACAGATTTTATGACCGGTGTCACCGCTACGAGAGCTTTGCAGCCGACATGAAGCATCTTGGAGACCAATGCCTGCTTATGTATTCGTCTGATCGGCAGACACAGAAGCAACAAGGTGAGTACCAATATTATAAAGCATCCGAGCACGGTCGGTACATAGAACGCCAGGTTGCGGACTATCATTCCGAATGTATATGGCGGCCTCCCCTGCGATGTCGGACGTGTTACGAAAGCATTGAATATCAATGGTTCTGCAGTATAGGATATCAGCACCACCGCTACCATTCCGAGTATGGTGATGAGTGCAATGGAGTGAAGGGCCGGATGCTTGGCGAAAATGAGGGCGCCTATGCCGACTATCATCGTGAATGACGAGAAGAAGATGGCGGTCTTGTGCGAGTTCAGCAGTTCGCGACCGGTCTTGTATTTGTGCAGCAGGCCTTCAAGGATGAAGATGCTGAAGTCGTCACCCATACCGAAGATAAAGGTGGAGAGGATGATGTTCACGATATTGAACTGAACCCCGAGTATGCCCATTATTCCGGTGATTATCAGCCATCCCACGGCCATCGGCAGGAAGCTGAGCAATGCGAGTTCGAGTCTGCCGTAAGATAGCCATAGAACGAAGAAGATGAGGCATGAGGAGATGAAGAGTATCAGGTAAAAGTCGTCGTTGATGCTCTTGGCTGCCTGGTTTGCGAAATAGGCCTGGTCGAAGATGACAAGGTCTGCCCTATCCGAGAATGTGCCGTAAACCTGATCGATCTGGCTTTCGTCGAGGCTGACTCTTGTTATGAGCATTTTCAGGTCGTCTGAGTTTCCGAGCCACGCTGACACAGCTTCCGGCATACTTTCTCCGCTGAAATAATCCATTGTTTCACAATTATTCACGAGAGAAGTTAGTGCGGCATCGAACGAGTCTTCGCGAAATCCGTATTTGACGACTGCTTCTGCAACTTCGCTTTTCAGCCTGGCCACACGTTCTTCTGTCCACCATGCCTGCCATTTCGCGAGATTTGCCTGTTGTTCTTCCTGACTTCGGACAAACGAGCCTCCATCTGAATAACTGAGTATCAAGCCTTTGGCTTTCAGCGAATCGAGCCGGGCCAATGTCTTTTTCTGTGCGGCGAAAGCCTCCCCTGCCGTCTTTCCCACGCTCACGAACATCACGCTCTTTTCATTGACCTGAACTCCCTCGGCGACGCCGGCATCTGCATTGACCTCGGTCTTGCCGCTAAGAATCGTCTCCGCCTCTTTCAGTTTCGGCTCCCAGTAGGTCAGATCCATCATGTCGCTGTCGAAACCTACTTTAGTGGACATGTAGGTGCATACGACTGTCAATATTATCAGCGCACCGACAAGCCATTTGTTCTTGTGGAACGGATAGGAGCTGAATTTTTCAATGCCTCTGAGGATGCGTCCTTCCCGGAGGTCAGCCTGCGCCGTGAGGAACTGCGGAAGGAAAACGAGGCAGAAAATCATTGTCCCGAGCAATGTGAGTGAGGCGAAAAGGCCGAAGTCCTGAAGCAGTTTGGAGGAGGTGAAAAGCAGTCCGGCGAATGCGCCTATGGTGGTGACGCTTCCGATAATCATCGGGCTGCACAGTTCGTCAAGCAGCTGTTCGATGGTATGTACGTGATTCTGGTGCGCTAAAAGGTGTATCGAGTAGCTCAGCGCCACGCCCATTATCGCCGCTCCCGCTCCGACTGCGATGCCGGAAATGCTGCCCTGAATGAGCCAGGACAATGCCAAGGCGAACAATGCGCCGTACAACACCGGGCACAATATCAGGAACACGGAGCGTTTCCGCTTGAACACCGCGAGGATGAACAGGACTATGATTATGAGGGCTACTATCGACGTGGAATAGGTGTCGCGTTTTATCTGACGTGCGTTGTAAACGCTCATGACCGGGCCGCCGAAATAGTGGAGCGAAATGCTCGGGAATTCTTCAGAGAGAGTGTGCAAGGAAGCTTCAATCAGATCGACAAGGTCGTCGTTGTGGGCGGTTTCGCCTGACGGGAATGCGGGTTCGATGAAGGTCAGCATTGTCCTGCCGTCTGGGGTGAAGACGTGGCCTGAGCGGACTTTGTATTCGGATACCGGGTTCAGTTCGGCTGTGCGTCCGAGTACGCTGCTTCCTATGGCCAACGGATCTGCGAGTATGTAGTCCTTCATCGCGAATCCGGCCGGGGATATCAGGTTCACATAGTCGTTCATTATGGCGGAATCGACTGCCGAAGGACGGTCCAGTTCTTCCAGACGCCGGAAATCGCTGTCATCCATCAGGCACGGGAGATGGCCGAGGATGAAGTTCATCATTTCGCTTATATCGACCTGACCGACTTCGCCAATATAGCTGTCTATCAGGTCTTTGTCCTCAGAACTGGCAAGCAGTTCACCTAAGCGCCGTGATGCTTCTGACAGCAGATTGTCGTCTTCCTGCTCTGGAGTGAACATCACGACTATCTTGTCGCTCACTTTCAGGTGAGAATAGACGTCCGCGAGATGCGATGAGTTCTTGGATGACGGGAAGAATGAGGTGACGTTCTCTTCAAACTCGATTCGCGATGCCATAAGACACATTGACAACACGCTGAGTATCAGCGTTATCCAAAATACCGTCTTATGCGAGCGGAACCAAATATATAGTCGTGTGAAGATTTTAGACATTGGATGCAGGTTTATCAGGGGATTTCCGGAAAATGGCCAGCAGGGACATCGAGAGGCACCAGCTGAATGCCGACAGGAGCGCGCCGAAGACAATGCTGCCTACTACATATTGCAGAAGCATTGATCCGATAGATGCGAGCGTTATGTTTTCCGGCGTCAGAAGGACCGGTTTGGCGAACAGGACGCATCCGACCCAGTATCCGGCAAATATGATGAACGGAATGAGTGGCGGAAGGCTTATGTTGGATGCCACAAGCGTTATGACTTTGTTCAGTTTCAGCAGATGGGCCAATGCAAATGCGCATATCATCTGATACCCCCATATCGGGGCGACGCCCATGAACACGCCAAGCGCTATCGCTGACGCTATTCTCGCATTACTCTCCGTCGAATGAATTATATATCTGTCAATGAATGACTTACAATTCTTCAACGTTAGCTTTCTGAAGAAGTTCACGGGCCAACGCCAGAGCAGGCAATACAGTACGAGGATGGTGTTCAGTATGCTGATTTTCGTAAAGTCACGGAATGGCTTGAAGTGCGAGACGCGCTCTCCTTCAGGGGGATAATAAACGCGGATAGGGACATTGACGACATTGGTTCCTCTCCATGCGGAAAAGACGAGGATTTCGAGCTCGAATTCGTATCCGCCGGTGAGAAATCTCGAGCCCAATTCGATCTTGTCGAGCGGGTAGGCTCTGTAGCCGGATTGCGTGTCGTCGAGGCGTATTCCGGTTTCGAGTTTGTACCAGAAATTGGAGAAACGGTTCGCGAATGTATTCTTGCCCGGCATCCCTTCAGCACGCAAGTTACGTGCCCCGACTATCAGTGTATCAGGCATTTTGCTTATCGCGTCCGCGAATATCGGGAGGTCTGAAGGATAATGCTGTCCGTCCGAGTCAATGCTGATGGCATACTTGAAACCATACCTTTTCGCATAGACCATCCCGCACAGAAGCGCTACTCCCTTGCCCTGGTTTTTCTCTTGGGTCAATGATTTTATGGCATCTCCGAATGACCGGATGATTTCAGGTGTGTTGTCAGTGCTGCCGTCATCCACAACTATCACGTCTTCAGAGTATTGCAGGACTTCGGAGATGACTTGCGAGAGAGTTCCGGCGTTATTGTAGGTCGGGATTATCACGCAACAGCCTAAGTCTTTCAAGGTTTTGCGGCACTCTTGAGGAGATTTAGCCACAGCATTGTTCACTTCCGGCGCGTAGTTATATATCTCGTTTTCTGGCATCGTGCGTTACATTGATAATGATTTTCTGAGTTTGGAAGCGAGGAATGCCGAGAAGGCATCTCTGCTTATGGCGTCTGCGACGTAGTTGGTGACGTAACTGTCTCTGGAGACTGTCATGTCGAACAATGTCATTCCGAAATATGTGGTTCCGACTACTCTCCACGAGCCTTCCTCAACAGGTTTGGCGAGCATTATTCCTGACAGTTGCCGTTTCCCTACGCCCAATGTAAATGTAAAGGTGCGCGGTTCGGCACTGCTGCTTTCGTCTGCATTGGTCTGGACGGCTGCAGACTCGAATGTCGCGGTCTGCTCCTGGACATTCTGGGCCTGTGGCAATTCGGAAACGAGGAGTTTCGGAAAGCAGGAGGTCGTCAATGCGAGGCTAACGCATATTGAAGACAGTCTGAGGTATCGCCGCATTGAATTTCTTATCTGTAAAGTCATACATCGTATAGTCGGAAGCATTCTCGTACATAGTCAGCCGGTTCACGGACAAGTCCTTGCGGTTCAGCAGGATAACCATCTTGTCGATATATGCGCGGACTGTTTTCGATTTCGGGACGATGGTGAGTCTGTAATCAGCTGCTGACTCTTCCACGTTCACGGCGAAATCAGCGCCAAGCTTGGTCAAATCACCTGTCATACAGGATGTTATGAGTGTGCTCATCTGGTCCATCATGGGATTTCCCTTAGTGTCAATGACGGAGGTCTTGCCGGCGTTTACGGTCTTGATCTTATCGCCGTTGATGACGATTTCGTATGCGACCGGTGTACGGTAGTCGAGGCAGATCTTGTCTGTCTTCTGCCAGTAGAACCGTCCTTCGGATTTCATTTCCCGGCTGAATACGCTCAGGTACTTCGTCTGCACGAATTTCGCCTGAATCGTGGTCAATGCCGATGTCTTGGACTCTAACTCTTCCCTGAACGCCGCCATGTCCGCAACTGCCTTATAGCCGGCCGCAGTCCCCTGCACCGACGCCATTCCGGACATTGTCCCTGACATCGCCGCCGACGGGAACGCCGCCCCTGACAGCCCAAACTGCGCCGCCATCAACATTCCTATTCCCAATAATATGCTCAATCTTTTCATATCTTATTTATTATAGCTAACGTGCCACCGTGACAGGCGGAGCACTTGAGAGGACCAGGCCCTCCCACTATCGTGGGCCCCTCCCTCTCGTGCCGAGGGCGGCAAGTCCTCTCAAGCGCAGCCCCCTGTCCTTGCGCCGCCATCAACATTCCTATCCCCAATAATATGCTCAATCTTTCATATATTTTCTATTCATCTGACAAAAATAGCGAAATTGTCGCTGTTACAGGCGGAGCACCCGCGCTTTTCAACAAGTCGTCATCAGACGACCGGCCGGGTCCGGGTATTTGCTCCTGCAAATACGTGGAGGACGCAAAGGCCGCACGGAGTGTCAGGGTTTGGGACAGAGTCCCAATAAAAAACAGTCAAGGGCCTGGTCCTCACAAGTGCTTCTCCGGGTCTCAACACTAACAATATTCCGTGTCCAAGCTATCACTTTTATTCACTTCTATTCACTGCGGAAGCGTTTCATTACCGTGACGCGATACGGATGTCGCACAGCGAGATGGGCAGCATTTTGCGCCACCGCCTTCTTGCCCTCATCTACAGAATCCGGCGCATAGGAATTGCCCACAACACACTTTCCGGAAATCGCCTCAAACCACGTGCAGGCAGCAGTATAACGGCCATAATTCAGCTCCAGATGGTAACCGTCCCTGTTGAACTTGTCCCCAACATACGAAGTCCTCGCATTCTGAATCGCAGTACCAGACGGAACAAGCACATCGAAATCATTGTCCTTCAACGCCTTCCTGGCCGCAGACACAATCGCCTCATACATCGCCATCTGGCTGTTCCCGTATTTCGGGAAATCCCTATGGTCAGAATCCGAAGCATAAGCCCACGTCTGATGCCACACAAGCTTGAAATCCTTCTTCGGCGCATTCTCACGCAGATACGAAATCAATGAAGGCAGATACGGATTGTAAGTTTCATACAGACCGGACTTGCCGCTCGCCTGCTGGAGACTGATATAATCCCACGGCTCATCCAAGACAGCATCAATCAGTCTGGTATTCGGAGTATTGGTCCGCTTCCCATCGACAATCTTCCGGTAAGCATACACATCCTTGCCCGAAACAGAATTATTATAATGCCTCTCCAACGAGCAGCCACCTATATACATATTACCGATTATCACCTTGATTCCGGCAGCATCGAACAGCTCGTAAAGATATTGTTCCACAGCATCCTGCGAAAAACTGTTCCCTATCGCCAGAATCCGGATGACGCCGTCCCCCTTCTTCACCGCACCATTCTTTTCAATGCCGGCAGACTCCACCGGACCGGCAGCAAAGCCGCTGTAAGACAATGTCAATGTCAGGAGACCGACAAAGAGAATAGCACAAAGTTTCTTATATAAAGTATTCATAATCAATGATTTTTAAAATTCACACATAGCCGTTACAGCCCACAATCTATCCGATAAAGTAGCGCATCAGCGAAGTAGGCGGAATCTGCTTGTCCGAAACATAGACGAAATAATGCAGGAACTTCTTAAGCCTGTGCGCCTCACTGTATTCAGGACAATTCTTAGGCACAGTAGCCAAGATCCTCTCTGCATGGCTGCGGAGCACCGCAAACTCCACAAGGTAGGCAGAATTGAACAGCACATCAGCATCCTCCTGGTACGGATAGATCCACTTCACCTCGGCACGACGCACATTCGGCCAGTTGGAAATAGTCTCCTGGGCCGTGAACGCCCCCTTGTTGAAATCCCTCACAATACGCCTCAACAGACGGTTGTCACTTGTCGGAATACAGTTATGGTCATCCAGCGAAATGCTCGTGATGGTATTTATGAAGATGCGGAACTTCTCGGAATCAGGGATATTGTCCAGCAGTTTAGGATTCAGCGCATGAAGCCCCTCGATCAGCAGGATGGACCCCTCCTCGAGAGCCAGCTTCTTCCCATTGTACTCCCGGATACCGGTAACAAAGTTATACTCAGGCACTTCCACAGTCTCACCGGAAATAAGTTTCAGCACATCCTTCTGCAACGCAGCATGGTCCACAGTATCGAAATTGTCGAAATCATAACTGCCGTCCGGAAGCTTAGGCGTATCCAGCCTGTTCACGAAATAATCATCAGTAGAGAAAGACACCGGATGCAGACCGCAAGCCTTCAGCTGCACGCTCAGACGCTTGCAAAACGTACTCTTGCCGCTGCTGGTCGGGCCGGTAATCAGGACAATGCGCACCTTCTGCGGAGATTTGTACCTGCTGAATATCTCCTCCGCGATCTGGACAATCTTCTTTTCCTGCAGCGCCTCTGCCACCTGGATCAAGTCAGTTGCCTTGCCGTCGATGCAGGCCTGGTTCACGTCACCGACATTGTCCAGTCCCATTATGCGGTTCCAGCGGATAGTCTCCGCGAACACGTCGAAAGTCTTGGGCTGTTCAATGAACGGAGCCAGCTGCTCGGGCTTATGCCTGTCCGGAACTCTCAGAATCGCACCGTCACGATATGGGGTCAGGTCCCAGACCTTGAGATATCCGGCATCAGGGACCAGTACATCATAATAATAGTCTGCAGTGTCGCCCAATGTATAATAGCTGATATAGACCTCACCGCAAGACTCCAGCAGCTTCACCTTGTCCATGTGGCCCAGTTTCCTGAACACGTCTATCGCCTCCTCTATCTGCACTTCATGTCTGTGGAACGGGGTTTTCTCCTCCACGACTTCAGTCATACGCTGCTTTACGCGGGCCACGTCCATTGCGGACAGCGGATTCCCGTCAGCCTTGTCTATGCTTACGAAGAAGCCCTTGGATATCGGCCTTCTCATCACCACCTTGCAATCCGGGAAAACGTCCTGCGCCGCCTTATAGAGCAGGAAGCAGAGTGAACGGCTATAGACATTTCTTCCGCTGTACGAGCGATAGTCCAGGAATTCCACATCGCGGTTGTTATAGACCCGGAATTTCAGTCCCTGTGCGACATTATTGACCTTCGCCGCAATGATTTCATAAGGGCGTTCGAACTCGAAACTGTCTATCATTTCGAGCAGCATCGTACCCTCAGGAAACTCCTGAAAAGTACCGGTATTCTTGCAGAAAACTCTCAGCATATGGGAAATCGTTTTTCAAATCGTACAAAAATAGAAAAATTATGGTAACTTTACGAAAAATTAACGGCCAAATGAGCACAATTCACGTTATAGACCACCCGATGATTCAGCACAAGCTGACAATCATGAGGAAAAAGGAAACCGGTTCCAAGGATTTCCGCGAATTACTTAAAGAAATTTCACTTCTGATGGGCTACGAGGTCACCCGCGACCTTCCGCTGGCTGATGTCGAAATCGAAACCCCTATCTGCAAGATGACGGCGAAGAAGGTTTCAGGAAGAAAACTTGCCATCGTACCTATTCTGCGTGCAGGTATCGGCATGGTGGACGGACTCCAGACATTGGTACCTGTGGCAAAAGTCGGTCACATCGGCCTCTACCGCGACGAGAAGACTCACAAGCCGGTAGTTTATTACTGCAAGCTTCCTGAGGATATAAACAAGCGCCTGGTAATCGTTACCGACCCTATGCTCGCGACAGGAGGAAGTTCCTGCGACGCATTGACGATGCTGAAGGAACGCGGATGTACCAATATCCGCCTCATGTGCCTTGTAGCAGCTCCTGAGGGAATCGCGCAGGTACAGAAAGAGCATCCGGACGTAGATATATATGTAGCGTCCGTAGATGACCACCTGAATCAGGACGCATACATCGTTCCTGGCTTGGGAGACGCTGGAGACAGGATTTTCGGCACCAAGTAAGCGACACAAGCAACATAAAATTGCGGCATTTTCCATCAACCGGAGAATGCCGCAATTCCTTTTATTTCCATAATGCTATTTCAGCACACCGAGTTCCTTGCCGACCTTGATGAATGCGTCAATGCACTTGTCGAGATGCTCCTTCTTGTGAGCCGCAGAAAGCTGCACGCGGATACGGGCCTGGTCCTTAGGCACAACCGGATAGTAGAAGCCGGTAACATAGATGCCCTCTTCCTGCATCTTGGCCGCGAACACCTGTGAAAGACGCGCATCGTAAAGCATCACTGCACAGATGGCGCTCTGAGTCGGTTTGATGTCGAAACCTGCAGCCATCATCCTGTCTCTGAAGTAGTTGACATTCTCCACGAGACGGTCATGCAGTTCGTTGCTTTCTTTCAGGATGCGGAAGACCTCCAGGCTTGCGCCGATAATGCAAGGAGCCAATGAATTGGAGAAAAGATAAGGACGGCTTCTCTGCCTGAGAAGGTCAATGATTTCCTTTCTTCCTGTGGTGAATCCTCCCATGGCGCCGCCGAAAGCCTTGCCGAGAGTACCGGTGTAGATATCGACCCTGCCATAGGTGTCAGTGAGCTCGCTTACGCCGTGACCGGTAGCGCCTACTACTCCTGCTGAATGAGACTCGTCCACCATCACGAGGGCATCGTATTTCTCCGCCAGTTCGCAGATCTTGTCCACCGGAGCCACGTTTCCGTCCATGGAGAACACTCCGTCAGTAGCGATAATCCTGAACCTCTGGGCCTGAGCCTCCTGCAGACAACGCTCGAGATCGGCCATATCAGCATTGGCATAACGGTATCTCTTCGCCTTGCAGAGCCTTACGCCGTCGATGATGGACGCATGGTTCAATGTATCGGAAATGATGGCATCTTCCTCAGTCAGAAGCGGTTCGAAGACTCCTCCGTTGGCATCGAAGCAAGCGGCATAGAGGATGGTGTCTTCAGTATGGAAATACTCGCTGATCGCTTTTTCCAGCTGCTTGTGGATGTCCTGTGTTCCGCAGATGAAACGTACTGAGGCCATACCGAAACCGCGTTTCTCCATCATTGCCGCGGAAGCTTTGACAAGTCTCGGGTCATTTGCCAGTCCTAGATAGTTGTTGGCACAGAAGTTAAGCACTTCTTTTCCAGCGACATCGATAACTGCTGACTGTGAACTCTCTATCAGGCGTTCTTCCTTATAGAGTCCCGCCTCGCGAATCTCAGTGAGAGTCTTGCTGAGATACTCTTTCATTTTTCCGTACATTATAAAGTCTGTTTTGTGTAAAGTCTTTTTGTCTTGGCAAATTACGGATTAAAATTGGATTTTCCATATAGGAATGATGAAAAAAACTGCTTACTTTTGTGAGTAACATCTTTAAAGGGTTACACTAAAGGATTACTAAGATTGGTTAACAGGGGAAAGCAGCATTTCCCAAGAAAATGTATCACATCAAAAATGAAAAAAATTCTCATCATCGGAGCTACAGGACAGATAGGTTCTGAACTGTCAATGGAATTGCGCAGCCGTTATGGCAATGACAATGTTGTAGTCGGTTATATTCACGGCAGCGAGCCGAAAGGAATTCTGAAAGAGTCCGGTCCCTGTGAGGTGGTGGATGTCACTGACGGGGAAATGATTGCCTCCGTGGTGGAGAAGTATCATATTGACACGATATACAATCTTGCGGCACTGCTTTCAGTGGTAGCCGAGTCCAAACCCAAGCTCGCGTGGAAAATCGGCGTTGACGGCCTGTGGAACGTGCTGGAAGTGGCCAGAGAAAAAGGATGTGCCGTATTCACGCCGAGTTCCATCGGTTCCTTCGGCCCGACCACCCCGCACGTGGGAACTCCTCAGGACACCATCCAGAGGCCCAGGACAATGTATGGAGTCTCCAAGGTTACGACCGAGCTCCTGAGCGACTATTATTTCCTCAAATATGGCGTGGACACACGTGCAGTGAGATTTCCGGGCCTGATTTCCAATGTCACGCTCCCGGGAGGCGGCACCACGGACTACGCTGTGGACATATATTATTCTGCAGTCAAAGGTGAGAAATTCATCTGCCCGCTGAAACCGGGTACATTTATGGACATGATGTACATGCCGGATGCGCTGAACGCCGCCATCAGTCTGATGGAAGCAGATCCTTCAAGGCTCATCCACAGGAACGCATTCAACATCGCGTCCATGAGTTTCGCTCCTGAAAACATATACGAAGCCATCCGCAAGGAAATACCTTCATTCGAGATGGAATATGCCCCGGACCCGCTCAAGCAGAGCATTGCAGACAGCTGGCCGGACAGCATGGACGACAGTTGCGCCCGTGCGGAATGGGACTGGAAACCGGAATATGATCTGGAGTCGATGACCAGGGACATGATTTCCAAACTCAAGGTGAAACTCTCCCGGTAACAGCTTCCGCAATCAACTCGAAAACGATGCTTGACAAAGACTTTTTCAATGGACGCATCATCATTCTGGATGGCGCTATGGGTACGATGCTTCAGCGATACGGACTCGCTGAAGAGGATTTCCATACAGATATCATTGACAGTCAAGCAGTCAGAGAGCTCAAGGGAAACAATGAATGCCTGAATCTCTCGCACCCTGAGATAATCAGGGAGATTCACCTCGAATACATAAAGGCCGGGGCGGACATCATCGAGAGCAATACTTTCAGTGCCAACAAGATATCCCAGAAGGAATACGGAACCGAGGCACTGGCCTACAGAATGGCCTTTGAAGGAGCACGCATTGCAAGACAGGCGGCCGATTCGGTAACGGAAAGACGTATCCTTGTGGCGGGCAGCGTGGGTCCCACATCCAAATCCCTCAGCCTTGCTCCGGACATCAACCGCCCGGAAGTCAGGCCGTACAGTTTCAGGGACATGGTCTCGGCATACGACGAACAGATACGCGGACTGGTCGATGGCGGAGCGGACCTGATATTGATAGAGACCTGTTTCGACGCGCTTAATACGAAGGCCGCGCTCTACGCACTGGAAAACATCACCGGAAACGGCAGTTTCCCTGCGATAGTCTCCGTTTCTGTCAACGACAAGAGCGGAAGGACATTGACCGGACAGACCGTCAAGGCATTCTACACATCGGTCAGACACTACCCTCTCACGGCATTCGGACTCAACTGTTCACTCGGAGCCGAGGACCTCACTCCCCTCGTGGAAGAAGTGGCCGGTTTCGCCGGATGTCCCGTCATCTGCTATCCTAACGCAGGTCTGCCGAATGAGATGGGCGGTTACGATGAGACGCCTCAGCAGATGGGCAGAGCCGTCAGGGCAATGGCAGAAAAAGGCATTGTCAATATCGTTGGCGGATGCTGTGGCACTTCGCCTGAGCATATAGCTGCGATTTCCGAGGCCGTAAAGGGAGTCAGGCCAAGAAGCCTCACGAATAATACCGAAAGAGGCAGCAAAATCCTGACAGTGAGCGGATTGGAGGCAGTCAGCATTGACCTGAAGAACAGCAATTTCACGAATATCGGAGAACGCACGAACGTGGCGGGCTCGAGAAAATTCGCAAGGCTGATAGCAGCCGGAGACTATGAGGCAGGTCTTCAGATTGCAGCAGAGCAGATAGAGAACGGCGCAGCCATCATCGACATAAACATGGACGACGCGATGCTGGACAGCCGCGGCTGCATGGAGAAATTCGTGAGATACATTTCCAATGACCCGGCTGTGGCGAAGGCGGCGCTGATGATCGATTCTTCGCATTGGGACACCATCGTCGCGGGTCTGGAAAACGCTCAGGGCAAATGCATTGTAAACTCCATAAGCCTGAAGGAGGGCGAGGAGGCGTTCCTGAAAAAAGCAGAAGAAATACACAGACTCGGGGCTGCAATGGTGGTGATGGCCTTCGACGAACAAGGACAGGCCACCACATTTGACAGGAAAACAGAAATCTGCCGGAGGGCTTACGGGCTGCTCACGGAAAGACTGGACATCCCGCCTCAGGATATTATTTTCGATGTCAATGTCCTTTCGGTCGGAACCGGCATTGCCGAACACGCGCGCTACGGAATCGACTTCATCGAGGCGGTGAGATGGATCAAGGCGAATCTGCCTGGCGCATATACTTCGGGCGGCATCTCCAACCTGTCGTTCGCATTCAGGGGTAACAATCCGGTTCGCGAGGCCATGCACTCGATTTTCCTCTACCATGCCGTAAATGCCGGACTGGATATGGGTATCGTGAATCCGGGCATGCTGCAAGTATATGACGACATTGAACCGGACCTGAAACAGAAGGCGGAAGATGTCATTCTGGACAGGAATCCTGATGCCACTGAGAGGCTGATAGGCAAGGCTCAGGAGATAATGGCGGCCAAAGAGGCTGCTGCTCAGGGGATTGGCCCGAACGCCGCACAGCCGGGGACTGAGAAAGCCGCCACAGCTGAGGAACGGATAAAGGAGGCATTGGTCAAAGGCAGGAATACCGGGCTTGAGGAAGACGTTCTCGACTGCTACCGCAGATACGGAACTGCCGTAAAGGTGATTGAAGGTCCTCTGATGGAGGGGATGGAGCGTGTCGGCGAGCTGTTCGGAGCCGGAAAGATGTTCCTGCCTCAGGTGGTGAAATCAGCCAAGATCATGAAGGACGCTGTGGCAGTGCTGGAGCCTTATATGAGCGGCGACAGCGACTCAGGCTCGGGCAGGCCGGTAATCATCAATGCCACGGTCAAGGGTGATGTACACGATATCGGAAAGAACATCACGGGCATAGTATTGGGCTGCAACGGGTTCAATGTCATTGACTTGGGTGTGATGGTGGAGAAGGAGAGTATATTGGACGAGGCGGTAAAGCATCACGCTTCCATCATCGGGGCCAGCGGACTTATCACTCCTTCGCTTTTCCAGATGGAGGAGCTCTGCCGTGAAATGACCAGAAGAGGGCTGGACATTCCGCTGTTCATAGGCGGCGCCACGACCTCTGCGCTTCATACTGCCGTAAAACTCGCTCCGCTCTACTCTCACGTGTTCTATGCGCAGGATGCTTCCACGTCGGCGGTCATGGCCAAGAAATGTCTGATGAACAGGGAGAAATTCGAGGCGGAAGAGCACGCGGCTCAGGAACACATCAGGAGCCTGTACGAGAGCAGGCCTCATACTGATGCCGAGAGCGCTGCCCCAGCCGCATTCCCGGAAGACTCTTACCTCAAGGCGGAAGAGTATGATTTCCAGGACATTCCGGCAATAGAGCTGGGCATTGACCAGGTAATGCCGCATTTCGACTGGAGAATGTTTCTGGCTATCTGGGGCTTCAAATACGGACAGGAACTTCCGGATGACCCGGAGATAAACAAGATATTGGCAGAAGGCAAGACCGTCCTGGAGCGATTCCGTACAAGGCACGAAGTGCTGATCCGGCTTTCGTTCAGGTCAATGCTTGCGCGACGGAAGGGAAATGACATTGACGCGAAATATGGTTCCTGCGGGAATGAGGTCAATGTGGTTTTCCCTATGATGAGACAGGAAAAGGCCGGCAAGAGCGTGGACGGACGTCCTGTGAGACTTTCGCTGGCGGATTTCGTGCCGGAAAAGAGTTACGGGTCGATGGGCGTTTTCGCTGTAAGCGTACAGACCTGTCACACAGGATGTTGCACATGCGGCTGTTTCGAATCGATGCTTGACCGGGCAGTGCGCGTCACATTGGCAGAAGCCGCTTCCATCTGGCTGGACAAGCATCTGGAGGAGCATCTGCATCCTGAGGCTCAGCGGAAATTCAGAATCGTGAAACCGGCGGCGGGATATCTCAGCTGTCCTGATCACACTCTGAAGCGGGACATCCTGAACATTCTGCCTGAGGCGGAGAAGTTGGGCATCCGGCTTACGGAGAGCTGTGCGATGATTCCTGACGCATCCGTCTGCGGTTTCGTATTCATCCATCCCGAGGCCACGTATCCTGAGATACACAGGCTTTCAAAAGAGGATTTCGAGGACTACAGGGAAAGACGCGGAATGAGCGAGGAGCAGGCCCGCCAATTTCTCGGACACCTGCTGTAATCATAAGAGTATGCACCATTCTAAATGAACAGGCTATGAAAATTTCTGAAATACTTGCAGGCAGCAAGCATACATTTCCTTCGATAGAGATAGTTCCGCCGCTCAACGGTATGAGCAAGACTGAACTTCTCGACAAGGTGCGCACGTTTATGGAGTTCAGCCCCAAATACATAAACATCACCTGCCACAGGGACGAATATGCTTTCCGAAGAGAAAGCGACGGCACATACACGAGACATCTGGTCAGGAACAGGATCAGCGAGGTGGCGGTATGCGCGGCCATCCAGGCGGAATTCGATATCGACGTGGTGCCTCACGTAATCTGCGGCGGCACGTCAGCTGAAGAGATCGAAAGCGACCTGTACAACTACAGATTCCTCGGTATCAGCAACTTGATGGCGCTGCGCGGCGATTCGGTAAGCGGAGAGAAGAGGTTCACTCCCCACCCCTCCGGCTACAGTCATGCCAACGAACTGGTAGAGGCCATCCGGCGGTTCGATGCACAGAGTGAAGAATCGTTCTGTATCGGCGTCGGCGGATATCCGGAGAAGCATTTTGAATGTGCCAACATTGAAACGGACATCCTGAACCTGAAGAGGAAAGTGGATGCAGGGGCGGACTACATCATCACGCAGATGTTCTTCGACAATTCCGTATTCTACAGTTATGTGGAGAAATGCCGCAAGGCCGGTATCAATGTCCCGATTATCCCGGGACTCAAGCCGTTGTCCTCCGCCAAACAGATAGCACTGCTGCCCCAGTCTTTCTCTCTGGATATTCCCAAAGAGCTGACAGACGCGGTAAGGGACGCGGGAGACGACAAGGAAGAAGTCTATCGGATCGGCACCGAGTGGTGCATAAAACAATGCAAGGACCTCATAAAGAATGAAGTCCCTGCCGTGCATTTCTATACTATGGGCAAAACCCGGAACATCACGCAGATAATGCGCGAATGTTTCTGAGCATTACCTCACGAAATTCATCGCTACAGCAAATTCTGTAGTATTCGCCCAGACGGCCTTGAGGTCGGACGGCTTTGTCAGCCTGAATACTCCCATGAGGGTCTGAAGTTTCTGAAGCTCAGCCTTCTGCTCCTCTGTAATATCAGGATTCTTGGCCATTTCCTCGAGTTTCTTGTCGAGCTGGTCCAGCAACGGAAGCAGCGGTTTCACTATAGGATCGCAAAGATCCTTGTCCATGAAGAGCTGCAGAGAGTTGTCTGTAACCACATATTTCATTACCAAGCCGTTGGCCATGAAATTCTTGATGACCGGCAGTATTTCTTTAGGATCAATGCCCAATTTCTGAAGTTCTTCAAGGAGTTCGCTCAAACCGGACAGGTCAGCTGCCTTGGTCACGAACGCATCAGCCTGTGCTCCTTCCATTTCTGACAATGCAGCGATATTAGGCAGAACGAAAAGGTTTCCTCCGTTCGCATACCAGAAAGCCAAGTTTGCAGGCGGAAGGTCTATCCATTCCGTGTGGGTGGTCGGAACGAAATGGTATTTGCCGTCAGGACCGACAAGTTTCTTGATGATTCCTTCAAATTCCTTCATATCAGGGATTCCTGAATTGCCTGAATCCTCGTCAGATTCCCAAAATCTTGCAGTCACGTTTCCGTCCTCTGTAAATGAAAGCATGTCAAGCTGGTCAGCAAGCTGAACACTACCAAATATACTGAGCATCTTGCCCATCATGGCTGCACTGACAGCGTAATCACCACTTGCCGTCCAGGTAATCTGCAAAGGAGTTGCCACAGGCACTCCATCCTTATCAGGAGCAGCCTCTCTGAGCAGATTCCAGTCACCTTCCATACCGCCTTTTGCGACTACTTTCGTTGCTGCCTTGACGGAGATTTTCTCATTGCCGTCGATTTCACCCTCCACGGACACTGTGTATATAGGTGTCTTGTCTGTACTGAACAATGACATGACTGCCATATTGTAGATGTTGCCCTCACCGCTGAATGTCCATTTCGCGTCACCGGTATTCTTCAGATTCACATTGACTGCGACAGAAGAAGCGCAAGGAATGACATTGTTCATCTGGAGGACGCCTTCGGTCGCGCTGGATGCCGTCAATTTCACATTTCCCATGCTTACAGGTATGGAATTGACAGATATTTCAGCTTTTCCGCTTTCTGCGGTAAACTGATTTGACGGAATATCTTTCCAATTTTCATCGGACTTGCTGTCTTTGTGACAGCTGGCGAATACTCCCAAGAGAGCAAGCATGAGTCCGGAATACAATAAACTACGTTTCATACTAAAATTATGTTTAAATAAAACTGGGCGACGGCACATAGTCCCTTGTCACCAAGCAGAAAATTACCGCAAAAATCATACCATGACAGGAATCAGCGATTCTACTGGCCGCCGAGACGGGAGAAATATGTCAGCACTTCTTCCCATGTCTTGAACGGTTCTTCTCCGAAATGGAGAACGGTTCCCATAAAGTCATCAGTACCAAGCCGTTCCGGATATCTGTCGATGAGATAATCCCCGAGCAGCATATCCTTTTTATTGGCAATGACCACTCTGTTCCAGGCCGGCACGCCAAGTCGTTTTTCCACCCAATGATAGAGTTCCGGAAGGCGTTCAGAGGCATTGAAGTCATTGGAAATCAGCACATAAGGCGAGTACTGCTCCGAGAGTTTGGCAAAGGCCTTCACCGCACTCCCATAAGGCTCCATATCTTCTATGGCGAGCCCATGCGCCTGTCCGTTTATCATATCCAGAAGGGTATCTGTCAATGCTATGAGCATCACCTTCTTGGCCCGGTTTTCCTGCTTGTCGTCTATCCTTTCTATCACAGGCATGACCGAATGCAGGAAAACGCTGTCATCCAGATAGTGCTCCCCATTAAACCGGATTGCATTGGGATAATAGGTCGAGAACAACTCGAATGTGCCTGTCACGAGCGTGTCGTGGATACCGAACATTCCGTAAACGCGCTGTTTCTCTTCATTGACCTTCCCGAAGAAGACCGGATCGGAGCTGTCGGGCTCGAGGCCTTCGAAATTGTGCGAAGACACTTCGCGGAACGCTTCTATAAGTCCCTTGTTTACAAGAAATGATGTCTGTCCGTCGCGCCTTGGACTATGGAACTCCTGTCGTCCCAAACCATTGTTCTTCAATATGGTATCGGCAAGCTTGAATGCCGGGTTAACGAGAATCCGGTCATATCCGCGCAGCATTTCGGCATACATCGCGCCCATCGACGCACCTATGATCAGGTCCGGCTTTTCCGCCTCACAAAGCTTTTTAAGCATATCCATGGCCTCGACAGGCTCTACGGGGATGTCCGGGGCAATGATTTCTGCTGAAGGGAGCAATGTCCCCATTGTCTTTACCGTACCGTTCTGGCCGCTCGAAGCGAAACCGTGCAGGTACAGGATCTTCTTCCCTGACATAATGTCAGGCCTTGCATATTCATACAATTCCATACGCACACTAATTTGGGAGCAAAATTACTAAGCGGATTTCTTTCCGGCAAGAGAAATCAGCACGCAGACGAGCGTAAGCATTGAGCTGCAGAGGAAAAGCGCCCCGGTGGTGATGAACATGTCCCCCATTCCCACTATCGCAGGCACAATTCCGCCGAAAGCATAACCGATGGCGCCGAGCAGGGCAGATGCGACCCCTGCATTGTCCCGTCCCGAATCCATAGCTGAGACGTTGGAGGCTGTGGAGACTATGCCGACTATCAACATCAGGATGAATACCAGTATCTCGTACCACCAGAACCCCGGTTTGAAAAAAAGCACGACCGCCGTCAACACCGAGAATCCCGCAAGCGCGAATGTACCGAACCGGATAGCCGCATCATTGTCCTTGAATTTGGGGATGAGCGCTGCCGCGATGGCGAAGGTCAATGCATTGAATCCGAACACTATACTGAAATGCAGGGTAGATAGTCCGTAATGCTCCTGCATAAGGAATGGAGCGGAGGCGATGTTGGTGAAAAGCACGCCCATGGAGAACATATATGTAAGAACATACAGAAGGAACCGCCTGTTGCTCAATATGTTGTAGATGCCGCCGGTAATGACTCTCAATGACGAGGACTTGTAGATGCTCAGGTTCTTGAACGAGAGATTCTCATCCATGCGGGTAGCTCCGATGAGCAGTGCCGCCGACAACACTATAAGGCTCCAGAATATGGCCCGCCAGCCTCCCACAAGGGCTATAAGTCCTCCCACGATAGGTGCAGCCACCGTAGCCACGCCATTGACAGCGGCTATCATTGACATCATTTTCGTCAATTCCTTTCCCCTGTACCGGTCTGTGGCAATGCTTCTGGAAAGGACGACTCCGCCGGACCCGGCCAGGCCCTGGAAGAGCCTCATGATGATGAATTCATGGACATTGGCAGAGAAGATGCAGCCGAATGTGGATATCAGGAACAGGGCCATAGCGCATATCAAAGGACGTTTCCGGCCGTACCTGTCGCTTACCGGACCAAATATCAGCTGGCCGACTGCAAGCCCGACAAGACCTGTGGTCAGGCCTAACTGCACCTTGGACACCGGGCAGTCGAACCAGTCCTGCATGGCAGGCAGCACCGGAACATACATGTCCATTACGAAAGGCCCGAAAGCGCTCAACGCGCCCAAATACACAAGGACGAATGTGTTTCTGCCTGATATGTGGCTTTCTTTACCCATAAGTCGCTATCCTCACCTTTAATCAGAGTCCGTAGATTTCATTCATTTTCAGCAGCACATTCTTGACTCTTTCTTTCAGACTCTCCGGAGCAAGCACTTCCACCAGATAGCCCTGGGACATTATTCGCTGTATAAGGTCTGTCGTAATGCACATTCTGAATTCAAAGACCGCATAGTCCGGCCCTGTCACCACTTCCTTCTGGGAATGATGCCACGGAATGCTGCGGAGATATTCTTCCTGACCGTCTTTCACTTTCAGCAGGATGGTCTCTACCACAGGCTTTTCCGGAACAATGACGCCCAAATAGTTCGAAAAGAAAGCTCCCGCATTGAATTCGGGCGGCATAGTAAACTGATAGTCAATTTCTTCAACATTGGTCATCCGTTCCATGTTATAGATATGAAGAGCAGAAGAATCTCTGTCCCTGGCAAGAAGATACCAGACGAGATGATAGATTTTCAGGCAATACGGCACAACCTCCTTTACGGACAGTTCCCGTGAGCGGTAACTTCTGAACTCGATGCGGAGCATCTTGCTGTTCTTCATTGCCTTCAGCACGGGTGAGAGTTTGGAAACGCCCAACGGCAGCTTCTCGAGCACGATTCTCGAAGACAGAGATGCGTCTGAAGATACTATGCTGTTCAATGCGAATGAGTTGTACAGCCAGGAGCGGACTCCTATCACGAAAGCGTCCCTCTTTTCTACTATATGATACTGGTATGTGCCTCGGCGGGTACATTTGATTTCAATCCCGAACAATGACTTGATCTTAGCACAGTGATTCTGGAAAGTCTTCTTGGGCATCGGTTCCTTTTTCGGATTCATGTCCGATTCTCTCCAGGCCTCGTCAATTTCGACGAAGGACATATAGCGGTTCTGGACAAGCAAATCCACAAGCCACACGTATCGGTCTAATAAATTTGAAGATTCCATCAGAAATATCTTATATTCCAACGCAAATATGGAAAATTTTTTATTAAATTTGCATATTATGAATCTAAAGTATTGCCTCTGATGCTCGAAGATGTAAGAAAAAATATCGAAAGACTTATCGCGCTGTATGAACGCGAGAGACAGACGAAAGAGAATCTTGTCATCGAACTGAGGAGGAAAGATGCTGAAATTGATTCATATAAGAAGCAGATTTCGGATCTGGAAAGACAAGTAGATAATCTCAAGTTGATTGAAGCTTTTACTGCTCATGAGGAAGGCAGCGCAGCTGCGAGGGAGAAGATTGACAAGATGATTTCTGAGATTGACAGATGCATCTCATTATTGGAAAGATAGATATGGGGCAGAAGATTACGATACGGATCAACGGCAAGAAATACGAGTTGTCGGCCAAGACGCCAGATGACGAGGAGATTTACAGAAATGCCGCTAAATTGGTGGAAAGCACGTTAAGCAAGTATTCGAACAGGTTTCCCGAAAAGGACACGTCGGAGCTTCTTACGTTTGTGGCCCTGAACGAGTGTATCGCGAGGCTGTCAGCGAGAAGGATGGTGGAGAGTCTGGAGAATGAGGTGAAAGCGCTTGAGAAGCAGACAAATACTTATCTTGATGGTATAAAAAAGATTAGCCGTCGGCCCACTACTCGCTGAAAACAACAAGTTCTTCGGAACCGGGTGTTCTCGAGCCGGGGATGTGCGGGCCTAAGTACCTTTGATGGGATTCCGCTATGCGGGACGTAGGATTACTGAACCGGCACGGAGCTCAAATCTTGCAATATTAGATTTTTCTGACGACCCGGCTGACGGCTTTTATATATTCCGACTGCAAGCTTCTTCGTACAAGGAAACTTGCAGCCGGTTTTTTGTAATCCGGAAAGAGACGACTAAAACATAAAACATAAATTTATATAATATATACGTATGAACAACATTTTGATATTCATAGCAGTAGCCTTGCTGTCAGCTGCATTCGGAATTGCAGTTTTCATAATGGTTCACAGAATGGTTATGAAGGGACGCAAGGACAGCATCCTGGAAAAGGCGGAACTTGAGGCAGAAAACATCAAGAAAGAAAGGATCCTTCAGGCCAAGGAGAAGTTCCTCCAGCTCAGAAGCGAGCACGAGAAGTTCGTGAATGAGAAGAATGCACAGATCAAGGATACTGAGAACCGTCTCAAGCAGAAAGAGAACAATCTCAACCAGCAGAACAACGAGCTCCAGAAGAAAATCAAGGATCTCGACAATACCAAGGCAAGCCTCCAGTCCCAGAAAGATGCGCTCGACCGTAAGGCAGAAGAATACGAGTCACTCCGCCAGGAAGCCAACAAGCAGATTGAGAGCATTGCCGGGATGACCGCAAACGAAGCCAAGAACCTTCTCATGGAAAACATGAAGGCTGAGGCGAGAAGCGAAGCCCAGGCGTACATAAACGATACGATGGATGACGCCAGACTTAACGCTGCAAGGGAAGCCAAAAGAATAGTAATCACCACTATACAGAGGACTGCGACGGAGACTGCCATTGAGAATGCAGTCACCACCTTCCCTATCGAGAACGATGATATCAAAGGTAGAATCATCGGCCGCGAAGGTCGTAACATCAGGGCTCTGGAGGCTGCTACCGGTGTGGAAATCGTAGTGGACGATACTCCGGATGCCATTCTTCTTTCGGCTTTTGACCCTGTCAGAAGAGAGGTCGCACGTCTTGCGCTCCATCAGCTTGTCGTGGACGGACGTATCCATCCTGCACGTATTGAAGAGGTAGTGGCGAAGGTCCAGAAACAGCTCGAAGATGAAATACTCGAGACCGGTAAGAGGACCTGCATTGACCTTGGAATCCACGGTATGAACATCGAACTCGTGAAGCTCATAGGACGTATGAAATACCGTTCTTCTTACGGACAGAACCTTCTCCAGCACTCACGCGAGGTTGCAAACATCTGTGCCATAATGGCTTCCGAGCTCGGTCTCAATCCTAAGCTCGCGAAGAGGGCCGGACTTCTCCACGATATCGGAAAGGTTTCAGAGGACGATCCTGAACTTCCACACGCACTGCTCGGTATGAAGCTGGCAGAGCAGTACAAGGAAAGACCTGAAATCTGCAACGCTGTCGGCGCTCACCACGAAGAGACTGAAATGACATCGCTCATCTCCCCTATCGTCATGGTAGGTGACGCTATCTCAGGAGCACGTCCTGGAGCACGCCGCGAGGTAATTGAATCATATATCAAGAGACTCAAGGGCATGGAAGACCTTGCTGCCGCATATCCTGGTGTAACCAAGAGTTATGCGATCCAGGCAGGTAGGGAACTCCGTGTAATCGTAGGCGCAGAGGATGTAAGCGACGAGCAGGCAGCTACGCTTTCTTCCGACATCGCTCTCAAGATTCAGAATGAAATGACATACCCTGGTCAGGTGAAGATTACTGTCATCAGGGAGACCCGTTCAGTAGCTTACGCAAAATAAGCGAAATCATTTTTATACTGAAAATGATATGCTAATGAAAAGACGCAGTATTATATCAGGCATTGTACTCTTTTTACTGAGTGCAGTGCCTTTATTCGCTCAAATGGGCGAACCGATAGTAAAATGGTCCGTTTCCCAGGGAAAAACGGAAAACGGTATCACCGAAATCATCTTCTCCGGCACTATCAGCTCCGGATGGCATACATATGGAGCTTCCCACAAGGACTCGCCTGTAACGGTGGAATTCGAGGATGTCAAAGGGTATTCTCTTGAAGGTGGATTGTACGACCTGCTCAAGCCTGAGAAATTCGACGGGGATGATGTTTTCTTCGACAAGATCAAGGTCGCGCAGAAGATCAGAGTGGCAGAAGATGCCTCCATCCTGAAAGGTATGATCACCTCTTCGAGCTGCACGGACAACTCCTGCGGCGCGCCTGAAGACTGGAATTTCGAGATAAAGCTCCGGAAAGAGGCTGATGCGGCGGCTGCAGCTGTTCCTGAAAAGGCTGCCGTGACTGCAATGGCTCCAGAGATTTCACAGAATGTAACGGAGGAGGAACAGCGGGCCGGCGGTTCCCTGTGGGCACTGATACTTGAGGCGGTGTTGTGGGGATTTGCAATGCTTCTCACACCATGTGTCTTCCCGATGGTGCCGATGACCATATCTTTCTTCATGAAAGGGTCTTCAACACCTGCGGCCGGACGTTTCAAGGCCTTCATGTACGGACTGTTCATCGTCCTGCTTTACACGGTGCCTATTTCACTGATTATAGGAGCGACCTACATCTTCGGCGGCGAGACAGTTACGGCCGACATATTCAACTGGCTTTCAACGCATTGGCTTCCGAATATCATCTTCTTTATCGTGTTTATGGTATTTGCGGCATCGTTCTTCGGAGCGTTTGAGATCACTCTGCCGTCAGCTCTCGTGAACAAAAGCGACAAGAATTCCGACAAGGGAGGACTTGCAGGCATCTTCTTCATGGCATTGACACTGGTCCTGGTGTCATTCTCATGCACCGGTCCTATCGTAGGTTCCGTCCTGATCAAATCCACTCAGGGTGAGTTCTGGACTCCGATGGTGACAATGCTTGCCTTCTCTGTGGCTTTCGCATTGCCATTCACGATTTTCGCGATGTTCCCGTCTCTGCTGAAGAAGCTCAAGAGCGGCAGCTGGCTGAACTCCGTGAAGGTGGTACTCGGATTCATCGAGGTTGCTCTCGGTCTGAAGTTCCTCAGCGTGGCGGACCAGACTTATCATTGGGGTCTTCTGGACAGGGAGATTTATCTCGCCATCTGGATTGTGGTATTCACTCTGCTCGGTCTGTACCTGCTCGGCAAGATCAGGTTTGAGGCGGACAGCGAGGTGAAGCATATCGGGATATTCCGGCTTTTCCTGGTAATCGTGGACTTCACTTTCGTGGTGTATATGATTCCGGGAATGTTCGGCGCGCCGCTCAAGGCATTGTCAGGATATCTTCCTCCTATCGAGACGCAGGACTTCATAATGGGCGGCAATGCAAGCCAGCAGGTGGTCAGCATAGAAGAGGCCAATAAAGGCGAAAAACTGCCGCTCGGACTTACAGGCTATCATTCTATGGAAGAGGGATATGCTGCTGCAAAAGCGTCCGGCAAACCTGTTTTCCTGGACATTTCCGGTCTCGCCTGCGTGAATTGCCGCGAGATGGAGCAGAGGGTTTGGAGCGATCCGAAGGTACTGTCGATACTGAAAAATGATTTCGTCATTGTGGTTCTCTATACGGACGACAAGACTAAACTTCCTGAGAGCGAATGGGTTACCACCAGCAGCGGAAAGGTTCTGAAGGACAGGGGACGTGTCAATGCATGGTTCGTCCGTGAAAATTTCGGCGTGAGCGCACAGCCAAACTACGTGCTTCTTTCGCCTGACGGAAAGCAGCTCGCTCCGATTCGCGGATACAATACTGATATAGACGGATTTGTCGAGTTTCTGAATTCAGGACTTGAGAAAATGAAATAAAAGACATGAAAAGGATGATTACAGCATTGATGGCATTGACATTGACCATCAGCGGTTTATCTGCAAGGGAACTGCCGGAGATTCATACGCCGGCATCGGATTCGAGGGTGACTTATGTGGGCAGGACATTGAAGGAGAAGGACAATGTTTCTTTCGACTGGACCGGAGTATATGTCAGAATCCGTTTTGAGGGTTCTTACCTAGCGATGAAGGCCTCCGACAGCAAAGCGAACTATTATGACCTCTGGATTGACAGGGAACCGGACTCGAAGGCTGACAGGACCATCAGGGTCAGCGGTAAGGATTCGGTATATGTGCTGGTGGAACCGGCTGCCCTCAAGTCGTTCAATTCCAAGGGGAAAGGCTTCGAGCACACTGTGGTTCTGAAAAAGCGTACTGAGGGAAGTGAAGGCAGGACCACCATCAGCGAGTATATAACCAAGGCAGGCGAACTGCTTCAGGCTGAAGGTCTCAAAGAGCGTCAGTTCGAGGTGATAGGTGACTCTTACACTTGCGGTTACGGTACTGAGAACAGTGTCAGGACCGATCCTTACAAGAGCGAGACCGAGAACAGCAATCTGACTTACGCTGCTATCCTTTCAAGGTACTTCGGGGCTGATTACTATGCTGTTGCGCATTCCGGAATGGGGATTGCCAGAAATTATGCGGACAAGTTCAAGGACTACTATATGCCTGACCGTTATGACCAGACATTTGACGAGGACAAGGATGTGAAATGGGATGCCGCTGCTGATGCATTCAGACCGCAGGTCACCATCATCTACCTCTGTACCAATGACTTCTCCACTGGCAGACAGCCCAAGATGTCGATTTTCAGGGACAATTATGTGAAACTCCTGAACAAGATCAAGAAGAACTACGGTGAGAATCATCCGGTTCTCTGTGTTTCAAGCAACTGCGATGACCTGGCAGCCGATTATGTGAGGTATTGCGTAAACAGCTGCGGCCTTAAGAATGTGCATTTCCTGAGTTTCACCAAGGCTGTGCACAATACGGATGATGAGCTTGGCGCAAGCTGGCATCCAAGCTACAAGGGACACAAAAAGCTCGCCCATGTGCTGATTCCGTATATCTCCACATTGACAGGATGGGAACTCAATGACAATATCGAATAATATGAGTATCAAGACTAAGATCATCAGCACCGTCACGCTTGTGGTTGTGCTGGCCCTGACAGGGTTCTTCTATTTCCGCTTCTACTTTGTCTTCGGTGAAGGAGTCAAGGCAGGAGACCTGAATCAGGTGATGTATAAGGGCTATGTATTCAAGACCTACGAAGGCAGGCTGATCCAGTCAGGCCTGAGAGGTACAGGAAAAGGTACCAATGGTATGGAATCCTACGTTTTCGAGTTCTCTGTGGAAAACGGGGAGCTTGCTGATTCTCTGATGAGGTGCAGCGGCAAGACTGTGGAACTTCATTATAAAGAGTATTTGGGAGCGCTTCCGTGGCGCGGACAGCAGAAATATATCGTGGATAATATCCTGTCCGTAAGGTAAGTTATTGAAAAAACAATAAGATGAAAAGATTACATTTTATCGCATTGACAATATTGGCGGCTTCTTCTTTGGCCGCCGTTTCTCTGAATGCCGAGGAGCATCAGAGAGCTGAGGGAATGAAAGTTTTTTCTGTTCATCCGGCCAACGACACAGGAAAGATGATGACAATGGATCAAGCCGTTTATTCTGGCGAACTTAGACCAGAAAGATTCCGCGCAGGATGGTACGGCGAGAACACCATTGTATATATGAAGGAAGGAAAGCCGCAGCTGTATGAAGTCAATGCAGGTAAAGATGTGGACGCTGACGAGGTGCTCGGCGTCTATTCGGAAGCTGCCGGAGCATATCTGAAGAAGTCATTGCCGGAAGGCGCTGAAAATGTTACGCCGAACGAGGCGGCAATGTCTGCAAACGGGTCAATGATGGGCAACAGGGCCGTCGGTGCAGCCCCAGCATTGGCATTTACCGTGGGCAAAAGCCTTTATTACATTGACCAGCGCAAGCATATCCGTACTGTCGCTGAAAGCGAGAATTCTGAAATCACTTACGGGCAGTCGGTCAGCAGAAACGAGTTCGGTATATCCGGAGGGATTTTCTGGTCACCGGACGGACGCAGCATCGCGTTCTACCGCAAGGATGAAAGTCAGGTAACTGAATTCCCGCTTCTGGACATCACCACACGTACCGGTTCCCTCAAGAGCATCAAATATCCGATGAGCGGAATGGGCTCCGAGAATGTGCGCGTAGGCGTTTACAATCTGGCAGAAAACACGACTACATACATGCAGGCGGACGATTTCGGCTACGACCAGTATCTCACCAATGTTTCCTGGTCTCCTGACGGAAAGCTCATCTTCATCCAGGTTCTGGACAGGAGCCAGAAGCATATGCACCTGAATATGTACAGGGCCCGCGACGGCAAATTCCTGAGAACCGTACTTACTGAGGACAACGAAAAATGGGTGGAACCGACGGACCCTCTGCATTGGTTCGGATTCTCCGGCAGATTCATCTACCGCACTGACAACAGGGACGGCTACAAGAGTCTCTACCTCTGCGACACGCTTGGCACAGTAACGCGCGTCACAAACGTTGCTGCTGACGTGAAATTCGTTGCCGAGGACGGCGAGCGCATCTTCTATACCAGCGCAGAGGTCTCCCCTGTCGAGCAGCACCTGTTCTCTGTCCGGGTCAATGTCTCCCGCAAGGGAAAGGTCAATGTCGGGACGCCTGTCAGGCTCACCTCCGATGAGGGATGGCACAATGTACGTGTCAATGAATCAGGCAAATGGTTTATCGACAGTTACAGCAGTTTCAATGTTCCCGGCGTGGTGAAAGTGACTTCTACAGACGGAAAGATGTCCAAGACTATCTTCACCGCCGAGGATCCGATGAAGGATTATGCTACAGGTGAGATGACTCTGGGAACGGTAAAGAGCGCCGACGGAAAATATGACAACTGGTACAGGCTCTATCTTCCGGTGAATTTCGACCCTGCCAAGAAGTATCCGGTAATCCTGTATGTCTATGGCGGTCCTCATTCGCAGATGGTGAATGATTCCTGGCTTGGACAGATAAGGCTTTGGGAAATGTACATGGCGCAGCGCGGCTACATCGTCTATGTGCAGGACAACAGGGGTACGGAAAACCGTGGCGCAGCTTATGAGAAGGCTATCCACAAATACTGCGGACAGGCGGAGATGGCTGACCAGATGGCCGGGCTTAGCGAACTGATGACATTGCCTTACGTGGATAAGGACAGAATCGGCGTGCACGGATGGAGTTATGGCGGATTCATGACGATTTCGCTTATGACGAACTATCCGGAGACTTTCAAGGTCGGTGTCGCAGGCGGTCCTGTCATCGACTGGAAATGGTATGAGGTGATGTACGGAGAGAGATATATGGAGACTCCGGACTCAAATCCTGAGGGCTTCGCCGAGACAAGTCTGATCAACAAGGCGGCAGACCTGAAGGGCAAACTGCTTATCTGTCAGGGAGCTATCGACAACACTGTAGTCTGGGAGCACAGCCTGAGCTTCGTGAGGGAATGTATCAAGAACAATGTCCAGCTTGATTATTTCCCATATCCTTGCGCCGAGCACAATGTTTTCGGCAAGGACCGTATCCACCTTATGGACAAGGTGACAATGTATTTCGAAGATTATTTATAAAAATATGAATACCAAAGATTTATACGCTCAGATCCAAGCCAAGAAGACCATGTTGTGCGTGGGATTGGACACTGATTTCAACAAGATGCCCCAGCACATTCAGAAACTTGCCCAGGACGGAGAGATTGCTGTCCACGGGGAATTGTTGAAAGGCACTGCACGCTCGCTGTATGAATTCAACAAGGCCATCATTGACGCGACTTCAGAGCATTGTGTAGCATACAAGCCGAACTTGGCTTTCTATGAGTGCTATGGACGAGAGGGCATGCTGGCGCTGGAAAAGACCGTAGATTATATCAGGAACAATCATCCTGAGCAGTTTATCATCGCAGACGCAAAGCGCGGTGATATCGGAAATACAGCCAAGATGTATGCCAAGACATATTTCGAGACAATGGATTTCGACGCTGTGACCATCTCCCCTTATATGGGAAGTGAAACTGTCACCCCGTTCCTCGAATATCCTGGAAAATTCGCTATCGTGGTAGCATTGTCCTCCAACAAGTCTTCCGCTGACTTCCAGATGGCACAGCAGGACGGCAAGCCTCTGTATCAGGTAGTTATGGAAAAGATGATGTCCATCTCCAATCCTGACAACATGATGTTCGTGGTAGGTGCCACCAAAGCTGACAAACTCGCTGAAATCCGCAAGTTCTGCCCGGACAATTTCTTCCTCGTTCCGGGTGTCGGAGCACAGGGAGGTTCCGCAGAAGAGGTAATCGCGCACGGTGCAAATGCAATGGGCGGCTTGCTTATCAATTCGTCACGTGGAATCATCTACGCCTCCAATGGTGAGGATTTCGCTGAGGCTGCCGGACGTTCCGCAGCTGCTACCGCCAACATCTAGTGCAGTTTGAGAAATAGCGACTATTTCTCAAACTGAGATTTTTCCAAAAACAGGCTGCTCACAAAACGTGAAGCAGCCTGTCTGTCATTTCCCGTAATATTAAATATCATCTTTCAGATGCTCCTTGGCGTACTCGAGTGTCACGGTAAATGTCTTTTTACGCGAAGACGGAGCCTCAAACATGGCATCATCGAAAATCCTTTCACAGATGCCTCTCAGGCCACGCGCTCCGAGTTTGTTCTTGATGGCAGTATCGACTATGAGGTCCTTCACGCCATCTTCTATCTCCAGTTTGATGCCGTCCATCTCGAACATTTTCTCGTATTGCTTCAATATGGCATTCTTCGGCTCTGTAAGAATACGAAGAAGTGAATCCTTGTCCAGACTGTCCAGGTAAGTGACAATCGGAAGACGGCCGATGATTTCAGGGATAAGTCCATAGGACTTCAGATCCTCCGGAGCCACATACTTGAGCAGATTGTTCTTGTCAATCTGCTTGGTGCCACCGGTAGTGAAACCTATAACCTGGGTATTCAGGCGATTCGCAATCGACCTTTCAATGCCCTCAAACGCGCCACCGCAGATGAACAAGATATTCTGGGTATTTACATGAATGAACTCCTGCTCAGGATGCTTGCGTCCACCCTGTGGCGGAACATTCACGACACTTCCTTCCAGAAGTTTCAGCAATGCCTGCTGTACTCCCTCTCCGGAAACATCACGAGTAATCGAAGGATTATCTCCCTTGCGGGCTATCTTGTCTATCTCATCGATGAAGACTATACCCCTCTCCGCCTTTGCAAGGTCATAATCAGCCTCCTGGAGAAGCCTTGAGAGCAGACTCTCCACATCCTCACCCACATATCCTGCCTGAGTGAGCACAGTGGCATCCACAATCGTGAACGGCACCTGAAGAAGCCTTGCTATGGACTTTGCGAGCAATGTCTTTCCTGTTCCGGTCGGACCAACGAGGAGGATATTGGACTTCTCAAGTTCAACTCCGTCATCCACTTTGTCGACCAGATTGTGGTTTATCCTCTTGTAGTGATTGTACACAGCCACTGACAGAAGCTTCTTCGCACGGTCCTGGCCAATGACATATTGGTCCAGGAATTCCTTGATTTCCTTAGGCTTCTGCAGTTTACCGATCTTCTTGGGTGCTGTCTTCTCAGCTTTTTGTCCTGAAACCTCTTTCAGATAATCGGCAGCCAACATGATACAGTCGCTGCAGATACAAGCCCCGTTCTGTCCCGGGAGAAGGAACGGAACCTGAGATTCCGGTCTCCCGCAGAACATACAATAATTTTGTGTCTTTTTTCCGGCCACTTTATTTCACCTTTTTCTTACTGGAAAGAATTCCGTCCACCATACCATAAGCCTTGGCTTCCTCTGCAGTCATCCAGAAATCCCTGTCTGCATCAGCAAGCACACGCTCGAAAGTCTGACCGGTATGTTGGGCAATGATGTTGCACAGCTCTGTTCTGGTCTTCTCTATCTCCTTGGCTGCAATGATGATGTCTGATGCCTGTCCCTGGGCGCCGCCAAGAGGCTGATGAATCAGGACACGGCTGTGCGGCAATGCTGAACGCTTGCCTTCAGTACCTGCGCACAACAGCACCGAGCCCATCGATGCCGCCATACCTGTACAGATGGTTGCCACGTCCGGTTCAATGATCTGCATCGTATCATAAATGGCCAGACCAGAAGAAACCTGTCCGCCAGGAGTATTCAGATACAGCGAAATGTCCGCCATACTGTCGGTGGAAGCAAGGAACAGGAGCTGGGCCATGATGATATTCGCCACGTCGTCATCAATCGGGACACCGAGAAATATCACCCTGTCCATCATAAGACGGCTGAACACGTCCATGGATGCGACATTGAGTTTCCTTTCTTCGATGATGGTCGGATTTATATACGAATCCAGAGCCGATTCATAACGATGAAGGGTCGTAGAACTGATTCCACGGCCCATTCTCGCGAATTTATAAAATTCGTTATTGTTCATATTTCTTGGGATTAAGACTAAAGTGTACGGAAATCTTCTACTGAAACCTTCTCAGCCTTCAGTGTAACCGCACCCTTAACTGCCTCGATAACCTTAGTAGCCTCAACATTCTCTACAATGCGGCGGCTGGTATTCTCATCCTGAAGTACACGGGCAACACTGTCCTTGAGAATTGCCTCAGGAACATTTCCCATGCCGTATGAAGCATACTGGTAAGCAACATATGCCTGAGCTGCCTCGTGAACATCTTTTTCTTCGATCTTGAGGTCGAACTTCTGCATGATGTAGCCACGTACCATCTGCCAGCGGAAATCCTCGAAGAATGCAGGTGCCTCTTTCTCGATCTCCTCTTTGCTGAACTTGCCGTCATTGATATTGAACAGCCATCTCTTGAGGAACTCCTCCGGAAGCTTGATGTCAGCTTTCTTTACGAGATACTCGCGCAGATCCTTGGAAAGCTTGTAGTCAGACTCCTGCTTGTAATTCTCTTCAAGTCTTGCAGTTACAGCCTTGTCGAATTCCTCTGCATTGTGAACCTGGTTCTCGCCGAAAATCTTGTCATAAGTCTCCTGGTTCTCCTCTGCCGGAGCGAAAGTCTTCACTTCCTTCACTGTAACGTGGAACTCAGGTGCGAGAGAAGCGAGCTCCTCTTTCTTTACCTTGAGCATATATGCACGGTCAGACTCATTAGTAAATGCCTCATTTACATTGACATCAAACTGGTCTCCGACCTTTGCGCCGAGGAACTTGGACTTAGCCTCGCCCTCTACATTCTTTACGCCTACATATGAGCCCTCAACGGTCTTGCCTTCCTGAGCGAAATCAACGATTACGAAGTCATCCTCACCTGCCTGCTCAGCATCCGTGAGAGAACCGAACTGACGGAGAAGGTTGTCCTTCATCTCTTTCTTGGCCTCAGCAGAAACCTTGATCTCATAAACTTTCACTTTGTCATCCTTGGAGAGTTCGAAGTTCACCTCTGAAGTGGTGGCGATATCGAACTTGAAAGTAAAGTCGTTGCCTGACTTCCACTCGATCTCCGGCTGGTCCTCACTTGGAAGAGCCTCACCTACCATCTTGATATTGTTTTCCTTAACGAAATTATTGATAGCATCTGAAAGCACTTTGTTCACAACCTCGCCAAGCACGCGCTCGCCATAAACTCTCTCAATAAGGGACATAGGAACCATTCCCTTTCTGAAACCCTTGAACTCGGCTGTACGTTTGCATCTCTGGAGTTCTTTCTTCTCAGCCTCAGCGTAATCATCGTGAGCAACAGTGACAGTGAGCTGGATATTAAGCTCATCAATCTGATTTTTTACAATATTCATCTTTATTCAATATTTTATATTTTCAATGCGATTAAATTTTCAATGTGTTTGCGCGAGATGCAAGCCATCTTACACTTAGCCTGCAAAAATAGGAATTTTTCAGACAATTTCCAATCAGGAAAGCCTATTATTGTCTATACTGCTTGGGATAGACCACTCTTTCGTGATAAATCTGCCCGAGATATGACTTCAGCACTGATTTTATACGGCTGAGTTCCTTCAATGTAATATCTGCATTGTCAAGCTGTCCTGCAGCCATCTTGGCTGAAACGATGTTCTCCACGAACTTGTCGAAAGTCTCGGGAGTATTGTCCTTCAATGTACGCGAAGCAGCCTCCACAGTATCGCAGATCATGACCAGCGCCTGCTCCCTGGTCCAAGGTTTCTTGCCCTTATAATAGAAGGCATCCGATTCGGCAGGGTTTCCGCCCTCTTCTATAAACTTGTTGTAGAAGAATGCCGTACAGGTAGTTCCGTGATGTGTGAGAATAAAATCGCTCACGACCTGAGGCAGCTTGTATTTGGCAGCAAGAGCGAGACCGTCGGAAACATGTCTTATGATCATCTCAGCGCTTTCTTTGAGAGTAAGCCCGTCGTGGAACTTGGCGCCGAGGCTCTCGTTCTCCACGAAGCATTGCGGATTGGCAGTCTTCCCGATGTCATGATACATTGCTCCGGCACGCACAAGAAGCACGTCCGCGTCAATGCTCCTCGCAGCCGCATCAGCAAGGTTCATCACCTGAAGTGAATGCTGGAATGTCCCCGGAGCCTTCTGTGCAAGAATTCTCAGAAGTTTATTGTTAGGGTCACACAGTTCCTGGAGACGGGTACCTGACACAAGCGAGAATATCTTCTCCATCAGATATATGAGCGGATATCCTGCGACTGAAAGCAATGCCCCTAAAAACAGATAGAGCATCAGCCACAAGTCGTCGAATGCATTGCCCGAATTGATAAGCCGGAATCCGATGAAGGTCAGCAGCAGGCATACAAACACGAGCATAGCAGCCACGAACTGTCTCCATCCCTTGCTGAAAAACGGGAACACGAACATTGTCACCACTCCCGCAACCAGATTCAGCAGGAAAAGTTCCACGCCGTTGTGCGCGAAAATCAGCAGCGGCATCAATGAAACAACATACACCGGAAGCACGACCCGCCTTCTGAAAAACGCCAACAGATACAGCGCCGAAAGCGAGAACGGAATCATGTACAGCAATGTAGGGTCCAGTTTGTCCACTGCAAACGCTGCAAATGCCGTCAATGTGAAGATGAACAGAAGATAAAGATACTTGTTCATCAGTTTGAATATGTCGGGATTCGTGTAGAAAATGGAAAGGAAGAGTATCAGGACCAATGCCAATGATATCACTCCATTACCGATCCACAGGAAAATCCTCGGTCCGTCATATCCCAGACTCTCCTCATATTCAGCCTTGTACGAATCCAGCAGCTGCTGTATCTCAGCCGTCACTATTTCGCCTTTGGTCACGATCAGCTGCCCGGCGGTCACAAATCCGGAGGTCGGAGAAATATAATCCACAGACTCGGCATGCACCAAGTCCGTGGTTTCCTTGTCATAGATCAGATTCGGGACAATGATATCGTCGATGCCCACTGCATTGGCAATAGAATCCACCCTTTCGGACGGAAAAGCCTTGGCAGTCTCTGAAATGACCTTGTCCAATGCTGAAGATACCGTATAAACATCGGAAGCCGGGGTTTTCACCGCACGTTTGTCTCTCTGGATGAATATGATATCATCTGCAGCCGAGAAGTTCTCTTCCTTGGAAGAGGCCTCGTCAGCCATCACTCCCCTTCTGTAAATATCAGACACGGCCTCGAGCATTTTCGGCCTGATCTGGCTGGCCTCGCCTAAATTCAGCTGCTCGATGCCATTCACCACTTTACGCGGAATTCCGTCGTCATATTTGTAATATGGCACTATACTGGAGCCTGCTGCATCTTTCTCAGCACGAAGTTGCTCCTGTGTTTTCAGGACAGGAAAATCAATCTGTGAAACCAATGTTTCATAAGGCCACGGTGTACCCTTCTTGTAGTCGTAGTTGAACTTTCCGTTCCTCGGCATCATCAGCAGAAGAATCAGGAAAAGACAAAACAGCGATATGTAGATTTTGGGATCGCGGGGAATTCCAGTCTTTGCCATAATGAAATACTATTTGAAAGGACTATCTTTTTCTCTGGCTATATACTTGTAAGTCAGTTTGTCAGTAAGTCTCGGGAACAGCCTGTGCGCAAGCACGGTAAGCTTTCCGAGAGACGTAAGAATCACCTCTGATTTACGTGAAGCGAGCGCTTTGGCAAGATATTCTGCACATTCTTCAGCACTCATAAGTTTGCCTTCATCCAGCGGGGTTTCTCCCTGGGCGCTTCCGTCCGCTGTCAATGCCGCATTACGCACATTTGAGGCAGTATAGCCCGGAGCGAACACCAACACGTTCAAGCCGTCTTTCAGGTGCTCGATTCTGAGCGTGTCCAGGAAGCCTCGGATAGCGTATTTCGATGCTGAATAACCGGTCCTTGCAGGAAGCGCGGAATATCCGGCAATCGAGATGACACCCACCACTGAGCCTTTGGACTTCAGCAGCCACGGCAGCGCGAATTTGGTACAATTCACGGTTCCCCAGAAATTCACGTTCATAAGGGAATGGATCACAGAAAGGTCGAGGTCATTGAACATCGCCCTCATGGAAATGCCGGCATTGTTCACCAAGATATCGATTCCGCCGAATTTCTCCACAGTCTTCTCTATCAATGCCTTGCAATCCTCTTCTTTGGTAACGTCCGTCTTGACGCAGAGGACTTTGGACAAATCAGCATTGACAGAAGCGGCTTCTGCCTCGAGCTTGTCGAGATGACGGGCGGCCATGACGACCTTCGCGCCCAAGCTTCCGAATAATCTGGCAGAAGCCAACCCGATACCCGAGCTGGCTCCTGTTATGATTATCACCTTATCTTTAAAGTAAGACCGGTTCATAATGAAGTGTATTTTGGACTATTCCACAGTCATTGCAGCGATGTCGTCTCCATCATAAGCACCTGCGTCGAGCTTGGCCTTGATTTCCTTGAATGCTTTGAGAGTATATTCGACATCTTCCATAGTGTGGGCTGCCGTGCAGACGATACGGAAAATGACCATACCCTTAGGAATGACTGGATAGATGACCATAGAACAGAAAATCCTGTAGTTCTCACGGAGATCCTTAGCCATCTTGGTAGCCTGAGCGACTCCACCCTTGATATGTACAGGGGTCACGCAAGCCTGAGCCTCACCGATATCGAACCCTTCTTTCCTGAAACCGTCCTGGATGGCGTGGGTAATGGCCCAGCACTTCTTGCGGAGTTCGTCACCTTCCGGAGACATGATGATTTCAAGACGCTTGGTATTGCCGATGACGAGCGGCATAGGAAGCGACTTCGCATACATCTGTGAACGCATGTTCGCACGGAGATAGTTGATGATCTTGTGAGGACCTGCAACGAATCCGCCGATAGAAGCCATTGACTTGGCAAATGCGCCGATGTAAAGGTCAACCTCGTCCATGCAGTGAAGTGCCTCAGAAGTTCCGCGTCCGTGTTCTCCGAGAAGTCCGAAGCCATGGGCATCGTCAATCAGAAAACGGAAGTTGTATTTCTTCTTGAGAGCTGCGATCTTGTCGAGAATACCGAGCGCACCTGTCATACCATATACGCCCTCGGTGATAAGGAGCACACCGCCGCCGTTGGCATCAGCCTCAGCACAAGCGCGGGCAAGAACCTTCTCGCAGTCCTCGATATTGTTGTGACGATACTTGTACTTGCTGCCGATATGAAGACGGATACCGTCGAGCAGACAAGCGTGGCACTCTGCGTCATAAACTATGACATCATGACGCGCGGTAAGAGCATCGATCGTGGAAACGATTCCCTGATATCCGAAGTTATAGAGGAAGGCATCCTCTTTCTTCTCGAACTCAGCGAACATTTTCTCCAGTTTCTCATGGTATCTGGTATTGCCCGACAGCATTCTGGCGCCCATCGGGTATGCAAGACCCCACTGTGCAGCTGCTTCAGCATCCGCTTTACGCACTTCAGGATGATTTGCAAGTCCGAGGTAGTTGTTCAGACTCCAGTTCAGGACCTCTTTTCCGTTGAAAACCATGTGAGGTCCGAGTTCGCCCTCAAGACGAGGGTACATATAATAGCCGTAAGCCTGGTCGAAATACTGGCCGATAGGACCGCCTGAGTCTCTTTCAATTCTGTCAAAAATGTCTAACATATTGTCTAGATTTTAGATATTGTCTTATACTATGCGTCAATGTTTGCGTAATGTGCATTTTCTTCAATGAACTGTCTGCGTGGCGGCACATCATCGCCCATAAGCATTGAGAAGGTCCTCTCTGCCTCGGCAGCATTGTCAATGGTGATTTTACGGAGTCTTCTCTTGGACGGGTCCATTGTCGTATCCCACAACTGATGGTCGCTCATCTCTCCGAGACCTTTGTAGCGCTGTACTGTCACGCCCTTGTCAGACCCCTTTCCGAGTTTCTGGGTTGCTTCAGCACGCTGTGCGTCAGTCCAGCAATAGATCTCTTCCTTGCCCTTCTTCACCAGATAAAGCGGCGGGGTTGCCAGATAGACGTAGCCGTTTCTGATGAGGTCGAGCATATATCTGAAGAAGAATGTCAGAATCAATGTGGCGATATGGCTTCCATCGACATCGGCATCGGTCATGATGATGACCTTGTGGTAACGCAACTTGCTGAGGTCCATTCTCTTCTCGCCGTTCTCGTCAGCCTGGGCCACAGTAACGCCGAGCGCCGTATAAATGTTTCTGATTTCCTCACTGTCGAATGCCCTGTCCTCGGCTGCCTTCTCTACATTGAGAATCTTACCTCTCAACGGAAGGATGGCCTGGATGCGGCGGTCTCTACCCTGCTTTGCGGTACCGCCTGCGGAATCTCCCTCAACAAGGAACAATTCGCAAAGCTCAGGATTCCTCTCGGAGCAGTCCGCAAGCTTACCCGGCATACCGGCACCTGACATGACCGTCTTTCTCTGAACCATTTCACGTGCCTTGCGGGCAGCAGTTCTGGCTGTTGCGGCAAGAACGACTTTCTCGATGATGAGCTTGGCGTACTTTGGATTCTCTTCAAGATACTGGTCCATCGCTGCTGAAGTAGCCTGGGACACGATGGAAGTGACCTCACTGTTTCCGAGTTTGGTCTTGGTCTGGCCCTCGAACTGAGGCTCAGCCACTTTCACGGAAACCACGGCGGTAAGACCTTCCCTGAAGTCTTCCTGGGTAAGTTCCACCTTGACCTTCTCCAGGAGCTTGTTCTTGTCGGCATAGTTCCTCAACGAACGGGAAAGGCCCATTCTGAAGCCCTGTAGATGGGTACCCCCCTCAATAGTGTGGATATTGTTCACATATGAGAGGATTGTCTCCTTGTAGCCGTTATTGTACTGGAGGGCAATGTCGATAGGAATGATCTTGTCGGATGTCACACATACCGGTTCAGGAATAATCTCTTCCTGGCTTGCATCGAGATATTTGATGAATTCCTTCAATCCTTCCTGGGAGTAGAATACGTCATTCTTGTAGATCTGCTTTCCGGTAGGACTGCTGTTTCCGTTCGCATCGACCACATACTCGTCCACGAGGGTACGCTTGTCTGTCAATGTAATCTTGATTCCCCTGTTCAGGAACGAGAGTTCACGCATCCTGTTTGCAAGAGTCTCGTAGTTATAGATGGTAGTAACATTGAATATCTCCGGATCCGGATGGAATGTGATGGTGGTTCCCGTGTCTTCGCACTCGCCGATCACTTCTACCTGAGTCAAAGGCTTTCCTTTGGAATATTTCTGCTGATAGATCTTGCCTTCCCTGTGGATTTCAGCCACGAGGCTGTCCGACAACGCGTTCACGCAGGATACACCGACACCGTGAAGACCTCCTGACACCTTGTAGCTGTCCTTGTTGAACTTACCGCCGGCGTGAAGAACCGTAAGAACCACCTCGAGAGCAGACCTGTGCTCTTTCGGGTGCATTCCCGTAGGGATTCCTCGTCCGTTATCCTGGACTCTGATGGAGTTGTCTTCCAATATTGAAACTTCGATGTGGTCGCAGAATCCGGCCATAGCCTCGTCGATACTGTTGTCCACAACCTCATACACCAGATGATGGAGACCTCTTACACCCACATCGCCGATATACATTGACGGTCTTTTCCTCACCGCCTCCAGTCCTTCGAGGACCTGAATACTGCCCGCAGAATACTGCTCTTCAGCTTCGCGCATCTTCTCGTTCTCTTCCATTATTTTCTTTTAAAATTTTCTATTCAAATCAACTTGTCTGTCTGACTTTTTTAATCCTACAAATATAGTAAAAATTAGAGATTCAGACAAATGCCTGCAGTGAATCCTACACCGCCGTCCATATACATTCCATAACGCTGTATCTTCATATTCAGAAGGTTCTCACCTCTGAGCCAGAATGACAATTTGTTGTTGAATGCATATTCGGCATGCAGACCGAGATTCAGCCATCCGGGAACCCTCACATTCATAGTCGTATGAGCTACGGGAGTGAGCTCTCCCCCGCTCTCCTGCATTGACACGAGAGTAGTTTCTCCCTTTCTCACGGTCGCGAATTCCGCAGCAACTCCCGCGAAGATTCTCTTCTTCCAGTTATATGTGCCGTCGAGATGGCCGGAGAAGAGCGACTGGTTCAGATAAATGTGCTGATTTGCTATTTCCGAATCCTTGAATGAATTGGAATTGATCCTGAAATCCGAATCCAATGTAAAATCACGTGAATCCCACTGGAACTTCATATTTACATAACCGGACGTACCGCCTACCACCGTCATATTGGACATATACATAAGATTGTCAGCAACAGTCGGTACAGCAGTTCCTATGCGAATGGCGGAGATGCCGTCAAACGGCATGTCCTCATAACTTCTGAAACCTCCACGCACGTCGTAACGGAACCTGTTCCTGATATTTCCAGCGAAACCGAGCGCCAGATTATACTGCTCCACATAGTTGTTGGTCAGGCCGTGTGAAGGAAGATAGAAATGGTACTTCTCCTTCATTGACGAGAACTGATTCCTGTAATCGCCGCCGGTCGCCCTGAAATATAGGTTCAGATAATCCCTCACTGCCTCAAACCCGATATAGACATCCGGATAAATCATCGTTCCCTTATTGGTATTGACGGACTCCGGCTTGTCCTTTTCGCTGATGTTGAAACCGAACTTCACACCGAGGCTCAGATCCCATCTGTTCTTGTCAAATGCGTATTTCGGGGTGATGTAAGCCGTCCCGATGGCCGTGTTCATATAGCCTTTATACCAAGTCATGCCATAACCCACATCCGCCAAGATCCTGTTGTGCCTGCTGAGCACCGGGCCAAGAGTGAACTTGAAGTCAAAGTCATTGGCATTCAACGCTCTGTCCCCGGCAAGCATACCTTGTGAAGAGAATGCATAGTTCACTGCAATGTCATAATACAGGAAATTCTCCGAAAGGCTTGTGGAATAAATATGGGCAAATGCCCTCGCAGAATTGAATCCTGTGGCACCCTCCCCGGTCTTTCCCTGTATCCCCTTGTAGTTCAGGTCGAAAGCGATTACTGCCTTGCCGAGGTCAGCCTGCGCATTGGCCCCTGCAGTAGAATACAGGTCATAGCCGTTCCACGAGCCTCCGGCCGATTTCAGCATACCGTCCGCATCGAACCGCATATTCCTGTAATCACCTATGTATGAATGATGTGAGCCATATACGGACATTCTGAACCTGCCCTTGGTCAATGGTTCCCAGACGAGGTCGAGCGACGGTCTGAGACGATATCCTGTTCCAGCCTTGAGATAGAACTTCCGCCCGGTAAGCGCAGCCGCCTGCGGTTTCATCTCCAGAAGATAAGGGCTGAAATCATACGACCCCCTATATGGATTCTCAAAAACAGAGTAGTCGAAATCCAGGTCAAAGCGCTTCAGCGAATCCGGCACGAACATCTCCTGAGCCGGTTTGTGAACCTCCATAAGACTGCCCTCATACGCTTTTGTCACCGAAACAGTCGGATTCAGATTCTGAGCTCCGGCAGAAACGCAAGCCAATACCGAACCGGCAGCCGCTAATGTCAAATATATCTTTTTCATACTACTTTTCCCTCTGTGCGATCTTCTTCAGACGCATATTAACATTGTCAAGGATATCATCATTTTTGCCTGACGGCTCATATCCGTCACGGACGCTCTCGAAAGTCGCTTTTGCCTGAGCCATATCGTCCCTCTCAGCAAAAGAATCGCCCAATGTGACGAATGCTTTCGCAAGCCAGTAAGTCTGGTCGCTTCCCGCATCGGAGAACGCATACACAAGTTTCTCGACCTCGTCGAACTTGCCCTGGTCGTAAGCGTCCTGGATAATCAGATACGCAGCCTCAGCCCCCTCAGGTGTAGATTTCTGTGAAGAAAGCTTGCGGAGTATCGCGAATGCCTCATTTCTGCGGCTCGAAGCAAGATAAGATTTCGCTTCAATGTACTGTGCATGACGGACTTCGTCCTTGTCGCTCCTCTTGTCCGCAGCGACCTTCACCGCATTGCTGACAGCCGCATCATAATCTTTGGCATTGTATGCGGAATTCATCATTCCCACGATGGCCGTATGCTTGTTGTTCTCGATTTTCGCATTCTCAAGCAGGGACTGGTAACCTGAATAGGCATCATTGTAATGCTCTATGCTGTAGGACAATTTCGCAAAACTGAGCGAAGCGGCCTCCACAAACGATGTCTCGCCACACTCGATGACCTTCTTGTACCAGTCGCAGGCCTGCTCCTTCTTGCCGATGTTCTTGTACGACTCGGCCATATAGAATTCCGCAAGATTTACATTTGAGCCCTGAGGATACTCATCCAGATATGCCTGCAGCGACTTGATGGCCTTCTGGTAATTCTCCGCAAGGAAAATCTGCTCGGCAGCATTGAAGAACATCGTCTCCTCATTGCCCTCAGTCCCCTGACCGTCCAATGTCTTGAGATAAGCGAAATAGGCCTCAGGTTCCTGTTTGGTCTGGTATATGGACTCGATGGCCCTGAGCGCATCCTCCGAATACACTGTCGAAGGCATCCTGCTGACCACTTGCTTATAATATCCGAGCGCATCGTCAAACTGGGATTCATTGGCCGAAATCATTCCCAATCCGATCAATGCCCTTGCGCGGTAAGTGGAGTCGCGGCTCTCAGACGAAAGTTTCTTGAAAATTTCAGCTGCATTGGCATTGTCATCATCAGCCATATACGCGCGGCCGAGTTCATAGACAGTCTCGCTCCAGAACGAAGCCGTCGGAGCTGTCCGGGCAACTGGCGCAAGCAGCTTGATCTCATCTTTCGTCTTGTTGGTCAATGAAAGTGCCAGGCCCGCCTGATAGTACGGATAAAGGTCATTCGCGCTGCCTCCACTCCTGATCGCCGCCTCATAGGAAGCTATCGCATCCTTATAGTTCTTGTCAATGAAATAGCTGTCGCCTTTTCGGGTCAATGCATCTGTACGTCTGCTCTTGTCGCCGCTCTGCAGATACACGTCGAACCACTCGCAGGAAGACGGGTAGGCGCCTGACTTGAAATAGCAGTATGCCACGTCGTAAGGCAGGAGATTGCCTTCCGGACGACCGTAAAGTGCAGAATTGTTGTACAATGTCTTGTAAACCTCGGCAGCCTTGGCGTAATCATCTGAACGATAATAACTTTCGGCGAGCCAATAACGTGACAGCTGATTGAACGGCGAGCGTTTTCCTGAATAGTAGGCTGCCGTCTTGAGGCATGGTATAGCCTTACGGTATGAACCTGAAGAAATCAGCTGCTCCGCACGCAGGTAATTGGCCTTCATGTAATTGGCCTTCATATCCTTGTCGAGTACGTCGATATTGTCATATGCCTCCACGGCGGCAGCATAGTCATGATTGTACAGGGCTGCAAGGGCGATGTAGCTGTAGATACGGTCTCCTTTGGCCAGCTCCGGATATTTCTTGATATACTGTTCGAATACGGAAGGGTCATGGTTCAGGTCGAAAGCGAGTTTCGCATAATTGAAATACGCATCTTCCTGAATGTCAGCATCATACTCTTCGTATGCCGCGTCTTTGAAAGCGTCCATGGCAGCCACCTTGTTCTTCAGTTTGATATAGCCGTATGCCATCTGGTAATTCGCTATCTGTCCCAACGAGTCGCTTCTGTCATCCATCTTGGAATAGTTCTCGACAGCACCTTTGTAGTCGGACAATGCATAGAGCAGCGATCCAGCATAGAAGTGGTCCTTCCTGGTTCCTGAAGCGGTATCGGTAAGGTCATAATACTTCTTGGCAGATGAAGCATCCCCCTGCACAAGGTAGGACTCGGAGATGATACGTGCAAGATGCGGTTTCCTCTCCTTCGGCACCGAAGCGAATATCTTCTCGGCATTGTCAGTGACATATTTGTAGTCCTTGTCCATAAAACGGCATTCCAGGATATAGTATGCCGACACTTCAGCGAAACGCGGATCCTTCACCGACTTCGCAAACCACTTCTCCGCCTCTGCGAACCGCTCACGCTCATAATAGATATAGGCGGCGGAATATGCTGACGGAGCCTGATAGTCGTTCTTCGGAAGAGAGGACACTTCAAGGAATCCTTCCAATGCGGAGTCCACGCTGCCGATCTGGAAATCAGCATACGCCTTCTTGAACCTGAACTCAGCCAACTGGCTCTTATAGAGGGACTTGGCCTTGATCTGGGAGAACTCGGCCGAAGCAGCGGGATAGTCCGGGATATCGAAGAGATTCAGCGCATCAGCGTATTTCATCTGAGGCACAAGTCCGGAATACGGATACTTTTCAATGTATTTCTCCATTGCGGCCTGGGCAGCATAGGATTTCATCTTGATATCGCACAGTACCGCATACCCGTTGGCGAAAGGATTCTCAGGATACGAAAGGAAAATCTCACGCGCCTTCACATACATTCCGTGCTCGTAAAGTTCCCTTGCATACTTGAGGTCCGACTTTTCGTCGCCGGCAACTGCGCAATTCCTGTCAATGTTCCCGAAATCCACACTGTAATCCGATGCGGATGAGGTCAATGACGAGGCGGCCATTATGGCTACTGTCAATGCAGCTGTTATAGTCTTATTGTTCATTTTCATAATAATATCCAACACCTGTGTATAAACACGTAAATTTAGCAATTATCATCGTCATTGTCAAAAATGATGCTGGACTTGAGCCGTCATTGACAAAAAAAATTCCCGGGGAACCATATTTCTATGATTTCCCGGGATTCTATTCAGTAAGATGTAGGCTTATTTGCCTGCCAATCTCTTGTATGATTCGAGACGGAGTTTTGCAAATTCCTCTGTCTTCTGGAGGAGCTCATCAGCTCTTTCAGGGAAGAGTTTGTAGAGGGATGCAAAACGGACCTCGCCCTTCAGGAAGTCCTGGAACTTGCTCCAGTCAGGTTCCTTGCTGTCGAGAGAGAACGGATTCTTGTCTGTTCCTTCGAGTTCAGGGTTGAACCTGTAGAGGTGCCAGTAACCGCACTCGACTGCGAGTTTCTCCTCTTTCTGGCTGAGACCCATTCCGGCCTTCAGACCATGGTTGATACAAGGTGCGTAAGCGATGATGAGTGATGGTCCGTCATAAGCCTCAGCCTCCTTGATAGCGTTCAGGTACTGAACAGGGTTTGCGCCCATAGCTACCTGAGCCACATATACATAGCCATAGCTCATTGCCATCATTCCGAGGTCCTTCTTGCGGATCTTCTTGCCGCTTGCAGCAAACTTGGCGATAGCGCCTGCAGGAGTTGCCTTGGATGACTGTCCGCCGGTGTTGGAGTAAACCTCAGTATCGAGTACGAGGATGTTCACATTCTCACCTGAAGCGAGCACGTGGTCAAGTCCGCCGTATCCGATATCGTAGCTTGCACCGTCACCACCGATGATCCACTGACTGCGTGCAGCAAGGAACTTCTTGTATGTGAGGAGTTTCTTGCAATGAGGACAATCAGTGTTCTCCATGAGAGGAACAAGCTTGTCAGCTACCTCACGGGTAACAGCAGGATTGTTCTTGTTCTCGAGCCACTGCTTGAAGAGTGCCTTGATCTCGTCAGAAGCCTTGTCGCAGTCGAGACCCTCTGTCATGATTTCAGCGATGGTCTGTCTGATACGGTCAGAACCGAGTTTCATACCGAGACCGAACTCGCAGAAGTCCTCGAAGAGGGAGTTTGCCCAAGCAGGACCGTGTCCTTCAGAATTGGTGCAGTATGGTGATGCAGGGAATGAAGCTCCGTAGATGGAAGAACATCCTGTAGCATTGGCAATCATCATTCTGTCGCCGAAGAGCTGGGTGATGTTCTTGATGTATGGAGTCTCGCCGCAACCTGCGCAAGCGCCTGAGAATTCGAACAATGGCTGTGCGAACTGTGAGTTCTTAACGCTCTGGGCCTTATTTACGATAGTCTCCTTGTAGCCTACCTTGGTATTGAGGAAGTCGAAGTTCTCCTGCTCTGCCTGTGCGTCGAGAGCGGAAACCATGACGAGAGCTTTCTCCTTGGCAGGACATACGTCAACGCAGTTGCCGCAACCAGTACAGTCTGCTACTGAAACTGAGAGGGCGAACTTGTAATCCTTGAGGTTAGCCTTACCCTGGGCCAGTTTGAGACCTGCAGGAGCAGCTGCTGCCTCTTCTTCATTGAGAAGGAACGGACGGATAGCTGCGTGAGGGCAGACAAATGCACAAGTGTTGCACTGGATACAGTTGTCAGGCTGCCACTGCGGAACGAACACTGCCACGCCACGTTTCTCATAAGCGGCTGTGCCGGCAGGCATTGTACCGTCAACGTACGGCATGAATGAACTTACAGGAAGTGTATCGCCTGCCTGGGAGTTCACTACGTCAGCGATTTCTTTTACGAACTCAGGTGCGAGACGGTCCTTGCCCGGATTCTCGAACTTGGCAGTAATGCTTGCCCACTCTTCAGGGACATTGACCTGCTCGTACTCACCACCGCGGTCAACAGCGGCATAGTTCATATTGACGACCTTCTCACCTTTCTTGCCGTAGCTCTTCACGATCGCGTCCTTCATGTATTTTACAGCGTCCTCGTAAGGGATGATGCCTGTAATCTTGAAGAATGCAGACTGGAGAATGGTGTTGGTTCTTCCGCCGAGACCGATTTCAGATGCAATCTTGGTAGCGTCAATGATATAGAACTTGATGTGTTTCTTGGCAAGTGTAGCCTTCACGAACTCAGGAAGTCTCTTGACTGTCTCCTCTGCGTTCCAAAGGCTGTTCAGAAGGAAGGTACCGCCATCCTTGATGCCTTTGAGCACGTCATACTTGCGGAGGTATGAAGGAACGTGGCATGCCACGAAGTCAGGTGTGGACACGAGGTACGGAGCCTTGATCTGGGCGTCACCGAATCTGAGGTGAGAGCAGGTGTATCCGCCTGATTTCTTGGAGTCGTAGTCGAAATAGCCCTGGCAATATTTGTTCGTATGGTTACCGATGATCTTGATGGTGTTCTTGTTTGCACCTACTGTACCATCTGAACCGAGACCGTAGAATTTGCACTCTGTAGTACCAGGCTTTACGATGGAGATCTCTTTCTTGATAGGGAGTGACTTGAAGGTGACGTCATCTACGATACCGATGGTGAAACCGTTCTTAGGTTCTGTCTGCTCGAGGTTGTCGAATACTGCGACGATCTGTGCAGGTGTGGTATCCTTGGATGAAAGACCATAGCGGCCGCCAACGATAACCGGCTCCATGTCTTTGCCCTGGAACATTGCCTTTACATCGAGGTAGAGAGGCTCTCCGAGAGCTCCCGGTTCCTTGGTCCTGTCGAGGACTGCGATTTTCTTCACGCTCTTAGGGAGCACCTTGAAGAAGTATTTCTCCGAGAATGGTCTGTAGAGGTGTACAGAAACGACTCCGTATTTTCTTCCGTGTGCTTCGAGATAGTCGATGGTCTCCTTGATGGTCTCTGTAACTGAACCCATAGCCACGATAATCTCTTCTGCATCCGGAGCACCGTAATACTCGAACGGACGGTATGTTCTGCCGGTAAGTTCACCGAGCTCGCCCATGTAACGTGCAACTACATCAGGGACAGCATCATAGAACTGGTTTCTGGACTCTACAGCCTGGAAATAAACGTCCCCGTTCTGTGCTGTACCCCTTGTTACAGGAGATTCCGGAGTAAGTGCTCTTGCCCTGAACTTCTCGAGAGACTTGGTGCTGACCATCTTTCTGAGATCGTCCTCATCGATAGCCTCAATCTTCTGGATTTCGTGTGATGTACGGAAACCGTCGAAGAAGTGGAGGAACGGAATGCTGGATTTGATAGCTGCGAGATGTGCTACTGCAGCCATATCCTGAGCTTCCTGGACAGAACCGGATGCCAACATTGCAAAACCGGTCTGACGGCAAGCCATTACGTCCTGATGGTCTCCGAAAATCGACAGCGCGTGAGATGCAAGTGCTCGTGCTGAAACGTGGAACACGGCCGGAAGCATCTCTCCGGCAATCTTGTACATATTTGGAATCATGAGAAGAAGGCCCTGTGAAGCTGTATATGTAGTAGTGAGGGCTCCTGCCTGAAGTGAACCGTGAACGGCTCCTGCGGCACCTCCCTCACTCTGCATTTCGGTAACCTTTACGGTCTCACCCCACAGGTTCTTTTTTCCGTGGGCAGCCCACTCGTCAATGTTCTCAGCCATTGTCGATGATGGTGTGATAGGGTAAATCGCTGCGTGCTCACTGAAAAGGTAAGCGATCTGAGAGGCAGCGAAGTTACCGTCACAGGTGATGAATTTCTTTTCTTTTGCCATAATCGTTAATTTTATGTGATTGATTTTTTACCAACGTAATCTTTAGTTTCAATGAAAGGGTGCCCGATCTTTCGGTTTAGGGTGCTCGACCTTTCGGGTTAAGATACTCTATCTTCCGGTTTCAAACGGACTCTTTCATCTCAATAGAAGGACACTCTATCTTTCAGTATCAAACGAAATCTCTCATCTCAACAGAAGGGACTCGACCTTCCGGTTTCAATGAAAGAAGGAAGACATCAGCCGTTTCCGGAGATGCCTTCTCTTGTTCTACAATGTTTCCAGACCTTCTACTGTCACGATGGAACCGGCGATTCTCTTGACAAGTCCCTGAAGAACTTTGCCAGGACCGATTTCCATAAAGTAGTCAGCTTCGCCTGCCAACATATTTTTCACAGACTGGGTCCATTTTACCGGGGCTGTAAGCTGTGCAAGCAGGTTTTTCTTAATCAGCTCCGGATCCTGTGTCGGCTGAGCTGTAACATTCTGATATATAGGGCATATAGGCGCTTTAATCTCTGTCGCCTCGATAGCCTCGCCGAGTTCAAGTCTTGCCGGCTCCATAAGCGGTGAATGGAATGCTCCGCTCACTGCAAGCGGCAATGCCCTCTTCGCGCCTTCCGCCTTGGCTCTGTCACAAGCCTCCGCCACTGAATCTTTTTCACCGGACACCACTACCTGTCCATCACAATTATAGTTCGCAGGGATGACGAGTCCGTTGCAGGATTTGCAGACGGCCTCCACCTGTTCGTTGCTCAGGCCAATGATGGCAGCCATAGCTCCCGGAACCTGTTCGCAGCATTTCTGCATGGCTCTTGCCCTGATGGCAACAAGTTTCAATGCATCTTCGAAGGAAATCGCGTGGCTGGCCGCAAGTGCAGAGAACTCACCCAATGAGTGGCCTGCAACCATATCCGGCTCGAAGCCGTCATAGCATGCCGTAAGGATGGTTGAATGCAGAAATATGGCAGGCTGTGTCACCTTGGTGGCCTTCAATGCCTCAGGTGTGCCCTCAAACATAATGTCGGTTATTCTGAATCCAAGAATGTCATTGGCCGCTTCAAACATTTCTCTGGCCTTCTGACTCTTTTCATATACTTCTTTGGCCATTCCCGGGAACTGGGCTCCCTGACCTGGAAATACGTATGCTTTCTTCATACTTGAATATATAGATTTAATACAAATAACTGTCTTTTAACTGTCTTTCCGGTATCGCACTTCTTCACATTTCGTGCCTGTACGACACATTGTGGCAAATTTATAAAAAATCTGAAACAAAAGAAAATAAGAAGGGCATTTATCGGATATGTGTGATTTATTTCGGATATGTCCGATTTATTTCATAAATTTGCAGAGCAAATGCCCCCATAGTCTAATGGATAGGATTAAAGATTCCGGTTCTTTCGGTAGAGGTTCGAATCCCCTTGGGGGTACTGGGCAGAGGCACTCCACTTCGGAGCGCCTCTTTTTTTGTTATCGGTGTTAAGGTTAGTTTTTTTGGCTCAGTGGGAAAACCCTGTGTTTAGGATAACTAAAAAAGTATGTGCCTTTGAATAGCTAAAGGTACATAATATGACAACAAGAGAAAACAATTTGCTTCTCCAGTTTATGGAGATGGTATATCCAAAAGATTTATTGAGATATTTAG